>PJUD01000095.1_pt1 | contig 123125 bp, 108 predicted proteins | sample 1512341 | NCBI WGS metagenome assembly PJUD01 (sample SAMN08177675, study PRJNA422409) | Feces metagenome, whole genome shotgun sequencing project. | isolation source: Chicken feces (3) enriched on wood chips: beechwood xylan treatment | host: Gallus gallus | place: USA: Madison | collected...
CCTCTTAGTCTGCCTATAGCTGAATAACCAGGATTGGTTTTCTTTTTTAAATCATCCAGCATCTGGTGACCATGATCCGGACGCATTGGAATATTTACACCTCTTTTCTGTATCACATCAACTGCAGCGGAAACCACAGCATACATATCTACATCGCCTTCCAGATGGTTATCTTCGTAAAAATCGCCAAACTCATTTCTTCTGGTACTTCTTAAGTGGAAGAAGTTTATTCTATCGCCAAATTGCCGGACCATTTTGGGGAGATCGTTATCTGCCCTAACGCCAAAAGATCCGGTACAGAAACACAAGCCGTTACTTGGCGATGGAACTGCATCGAAAAGCGCCTGCACATCTGCAGCTGTACTAACTACCCTTGGTAAACCTAAAATAGCATAAGGCGGATCGTCCGGGTGGATAACCATTTTCACATCATGCTCTTCTGCCACAGGTACAACCTGTGAGAGAAAAGCAATCAGGTTTGATCTCAGACTGGCTGCATCAATGTTTGCGTATTGATCCAGTGCCTGCTGAAACTTCTCGATGGTAAAGCTTTCCTCGCTACCCGGTAAACCTGCTATTATGTTTTTTTGCAAAGTCAGTTTTTCCTCTGCACTCATACTCCCGAAACGGGACTTTGCTCGTTCAATTTCCTCTGCAGTATAATCCTGTTCTGCGCCTTTTCTTTTTAATATAAATAAGTCGAAAGCGACAAACGCAGCCTTCTCAAATTTCAGCGCTTTAGAGCCATCTTCTACTTCAAAATCCAGGTCTGTACGGGTCCAATCCAGAACCGGCATAAAATTGTAGGTAACTATACAGATACCGCAAGCCGCCAAATTCTTTAAAGATTCTTTGTAATTTTCTATATGCAGCAGATAATCTCCGGTCTGCGTTTTTATGGCTTCGGAAACCGGAACACTTTCTACTACATTCCACACCAGACCTGCCTCTGCTATAATTTCCTGACGTTTTTTTATTTCTTCTATTGTCCAAACTTCACCATTTGGAATATGATGTAAGGCACTTACCACTCCTGTACAGCCTGCCTGCAAAATATCAGACAAACTAACCGGATCGTTTGGTCCATACCATCGCATGGTTTGAATCATCTTAAAACTCACTATCTAATTCTCCTAAGTATCTCACTAATAAATTAAACCCCACCAAAAACGGCAAAACCGCCATCAACATTTATAATTGTTCCTGTAACAAATTTAGAAGCATCGCTCAGTAACCAAACCAGTGCACCCTCTAATTCTTCGGCCTTTCCGAAACGTTTAAAGGGTGTTTGCTTTACTACCAAATTTCCTCTTTCTTTATAGGTACCGTCTGGGTTTGTTAATAAATTTCTGTTTTGCTCTGTCAGGAAAAATCCGGGAGCAATGGCATTCATACGAATAGCTTCTCCATGACGATTCGCCAGCTCGACAGCGAACCATTTTGTATAGCAGTCGATAGCAGTTTTAGCCATACTGTAGCCCAAGACCTTAGTGATTACCCTTTGAGAAGACATGGAAGAAATATTTACAACTACACCATTCCCTGTTTTTGCTAATTCCGGACCGAAAACCTGAGTAGGAATAACCGAACCAAAGAGATTTAAATTTAATACCTGCTGTAAAGCCGAAATGTCTAATTTAAAGATATCTGCTCCTGGTTCCAGTACGGCTCCCGGCATATTGCCACCTGCCCCGTTAACCAATCCGTCAATTCTTCCAAACTCCTTAAGTATGATTGATTTGGCATTTAACAGGCTTTCCTCACTTAAAACATCTGCAGAAATTCCAATGGCGTGGCCTCCGTTTGAATTTATTTCTTCTGCTCTTTCACGGGCTACATCTTCTCTTCTTCCTAAAATGGCTACTTTTCCTCCGGCTTGTGCGATAGCACCAACAAAAGATTTACCTAATACTCCTGTTCCGCCAGTTACTACAATAACCTTACCTTCTAAAGAAAATGGATTATCACTGTTGATCATAATTTAGTTTTTATTAAGTGTTTAATGATTAATATTTTGATAAAGTGAGATATGACTATTTCGATGTTTTTAATTCTGAGAAGTGCTGTCCGAAGTTTCATTCCGGAGGCTTCTCCTCTATCAATCGGAATCGAAATAAACAGTATCTTTACTTTTTGGATCCCTTCATTATCCAATTTTAGCTAAAATTCCTTATTTTTTAGATACATTTGTTGGGTTTTTGACTAATTTATTTACGTAAACCTTTACGTTGGTATTTTTGTATGGAGAATATTACGCTTAAGAAACTTGCTGAAATTTTAGAACTTTCGGTTCCCACGGTTTCGAGGGCTTTAAATGATAGTTATGAAATTAGCGAAGAGACCAAAAAACGTGTACGCGAGCTGGCTAAAGCGCTAAATTATCAGCCTAATCCTTTCGCGGCATCTCTCAGAAAAAACAAAAGCAAAACTATCGGGTTGGTAGTTCCTGAAATTTCCAATTATTTCTTTACGCAGATAACAACAGGTGTAGAGAAGGTTTGCAATGAACATGGCTACCATTTAATTATCTGCTCTTCTAATGAAAGCCCCGAAAAGGAGGCCAGCATCATCTATAATCTTACAAACGGCAAGGTGGATGGAATTTTGCTTTCTACAGCTTCCGAAGCACACCAGACCGAACATATTTCCAGAATATTACAGAAAAAAATTCCTTTGGTGCAGTTTGACCGTGTGGTAGAAGATCTCCCGGTTTCTGCTGTTATCAGCAATGATTTTGAAAGTGCCTACGATGTGACTACCAAGTTATTGAGCGATGGCCATACGAAAATTGCTTTTTTAAAATATAGAAACGAACTAACCAATATTGAAAAGCGTTTAAATGGCTATCTAAAAGCTCTGGAAGATAATGGCCTTACGGACAAAAAGCTGGTGGTTGAGCTTACCAATAACGAAGAAAATAATATTACTGAAATTAAGCGATTGATATTTGAGAAAAAACCAGAGGTTATTTTTTGTTCGGTAAGTCTTTTGGCAATCGGCACCTATGATGTTTGTAAAGAGTTGGGATTAACTATTCCTGATGATGTAAAAGTAATCGCCTACTCTAATACTCCAACGGCAAGACATCTTAACCCTCCTTTGAGCACCATTTCTAAATCTGCTTTCGAGATGGGTGTAAAAGCTACAGAATTATTGTTCTATCAGATTAAACGTAAAGGAGAGTGTGAAATAGAGAAGGTTCTGCTGGGATCAAAAATCACTTATCGGAAATCTAGCGGATAACATCGCAAACCGAAACAAAAATATCTTCCACTGCTTGTTTTATAATTTCGCGGGCATCGCCTTTGTATACTTTCCTGTACGCATTAAGTTTGTCTCTGTAAAGTATATTATAAAAAATCGTACCTACAGGTTTAGATAAATTCTCGCTACCACCGGGCTGACTTAAACCTGTTATAGCTACAGACACATCGGCTTCAAAAAACTCAGAAAGGCCTTTTACCATTTGCACAGTAACTTCTGCCGATTCCGGTGAATACTTTTCTATCAATTCGTCTTCTACACCCAGATATTTTTTCTTGATAGATCCGTCGTAACAAACCAATCCTCCTTTGAATACCTCTCCTGCCCCTGGAATCATTCCCATCTTACAGCATAAAGCCCCAACAGAAACGCTCTCTGCAAAGGCTATTGTCAATTGTTTTTCTTTAAGTTTATCGAAACAAATACATGCCAGATCTTCTTTCATAATCTTTTTATTCCCAGCTTCCGCTAATTAAACTTCCTTCGCTGCTATCGTTTTTCACCTTTAAAAATACATCTATCTCCTGCTGTAGATCTTCCACATGAGAAATTACCCCTACAATGCGGCTCTCTCTGCGCAAAGATTTCAATGTCTCAAAAGCTATTTGCAAAGCTTCTTTATCTAAAGAACCAAAACCTTCATCCAGAAAGAAAAAGTTCTGTTCCGATTGATTCTGCTTCTGTACACTTTCTGCCAAAGCTAATGCCAAAGAAAGAGAAGCCTGAAAAGTTTGCCCACCCGAAAGTGTTTTTACACTTCTGAGTTTTCCGTCATTCAGATAATCCCTTATAAGAAAATCATTTTTATCTGAAAGTTCCAGTTTGAGCTGCTGTCTGCTTAATTTATAAAAACGTTCGTTTGCGGCAACGCATAACTGAATTAAATAGAAGCTTGAAATATAGTTTACAAAACCACTGGATCTGAACAGGTTTTTCAATTGATCTATATTTTGCCCCCGCAACTGAAGAGATTCTAATTCTTTTAATAAGGCTGTTTTTTTCTGTAGACCCGCTTCCTGATTTTTTAAGAATACCTGCTCCTTAATTTTTTCTTCATGATGCTTTTGGAAAAGCTCCTGTAGTCTACCTACTTCGTCTTTTAATTGTATAAATTGCTTGTCGTCGAAAGTCTGATTTTCCAATTCTTTAGACAGACGCTGAAAATTCTGTTCTGCATTATACAGCTTCAACTGATATTCATGCAATTCCTTTTCCAGGGCTGGAATATTCAGATTTTTATTCAACACAGACCTAACCTCTTCCAATGTTGAAAAGTCCGATTCTTTCAACTTCGTTTCAAATGCCTGTTCTAAATTTTGGTACTCTTGTTCCAGCGATTGTTTTCGTTCTTTCAGTGCATTTATTTTTTCATTCAAACTAATAATCTGATGATTCGAAGACTCTATTTCAAGTTTTAATTTATCATAATTTTGCTGAACCTGTATAATTTGCTGTTCCAATTGCTGTTTCTGTGCTTGCAATTCGTCTAAAGAGAACTGAGCAAATGCAGACAGGTGCTGCTCCTGGATCTGTTGCTTGAGTAAGAAAACCTGCCCACTTTTTTCTCTATAGTCCAGTTGCAACTTGTCCAAACCGGCTTTATACTTGGCCAATACTCCTTCGACCTCCCGAACAGAAAGCTTTTTTTGTTCCAACGTGTTTTCTAGCGTTGTAATGTATTCTTTTTCCTTTTGGATAGCTTGTTCAAGCGCGTCCAGTTTCTTCTCATCGTTGGGCTCAAAACCGTCCCAAACGAAAGACTTCTGATGAACCTCTAATGCTCCCAAACTATTTTTTTGTTTCTGAAGCGCTTTTTCTTCTATCTCCCGGCATTTTTGCAAAGACAGCTCTAATGAGCTTACTTTTAATAAAAGTCCGTCCAGAGCTTTCTTTTGCACCTTTAGTGACTCTATTTCCTTTTGAATTGTTTCAAACTCCAATTGTACATTTTCGGGTTGAAGAATTTGCGGATGTTCCAACGATCCGCATAACGGACAAGCTTCGCCATTATGAAGGCTTGAACTAAATTCGCCTAACTTTAATTGAAGTTGATAATGTGCCAGTTCAGATAAAGCATTTTGCTCTTTCTGTATCACACTTTCAAGCAAATCCTGTATTAACTTTAAAGAAACATAACTTTTTATATCACTATTAATCAGAACACTTTCGAGATTTATCTCATCTAAAAGTTTAATATTTTCCTGAACCTGATGTTTCGCTTTTTCATAATCATGTTCGTCTGAAATTAAGGTACTTTTTAGATGGTTATTGGTTAAATACCATTGTCTCAGCTGGCTTAGAAGACTATAATCGGGCAGTTCCCTATTCCGCTTTTTTATTTCTAAGGCTAAGGCCTCCGATTCATCAAACAGTTTTACCCTTTCGGCTTCTTTATTGTCTAAAATAACCTGCCCGTTAGCAACCCTTTGCTGCAATTCCTGCAAATCGGTATCCAGTTTACGAATTTCTATACTCTTGTCGTAATCAGCTGATTTTAATTTCCAATTGTCCAGTTGATCAAAATCTAATTTTAATAAATTAAATCTTTCCTGATTAATAACCAAGATATTATTAACATTATCTAAAGATTTTATTAAAGAAGAAAGATCCTGCTCTAGTTGTCCCCTATCCTGTTTTAATCTGGCATGCTGTAGTAAATCTGCCCTGAAATGCAACATACAGAAATTGAATTGGGCAATACCTGTTCTTAATTCATCAAAGTAATTCTTTCGCGAATGGAGTTCATTCAGCTGTAAACTGTAAGATTGATATTCCTGATAGGCATGCTTTAATTTATCCATTGCCTGCAACAATAAAGCCTTATTGTCTAAATCAGCTTTAGTCTCCTTTACAATTTGAGACAATGCGTTTAGTCTTTCTTTACTTGCTTCGATTTCTTCCAGGCTGATCATACCATAGTTCGACAGTTCGCCTGTTAGTCTTTGAATATGTTCGTTATTTTTCTTTTCAAGAGATACCGCCTGATAGAAGAATTCATATTTTTCAAGTTGAAAAATCTCGCGTAACATTACCGTACGATCCTTATCCCCCAACTGTAAAAACTCCTGAAACTTTCCTTGCGGAATAATAATCGTTCTCCTGAAGTTGTCATAACTTAACCCGATTACCTGTTCGCCATTTGCCCCATCAAGAGGTTGCCATAAACCATCTACCAATTTATAAGATGTTCTTTCCAGGGTCCCCACCTTATCGTGGTTTTTGGCGTTACGTTTACCACGAACTACAAACCGATACGTAAACCTGTCGTAATTGATAAAAGTAAAATCGATGAGCAATTCATTCGATCTTAAATTCATCATATTATAGCTCCTGTTGTCGGTTCTGTTTAAACGTTCGGTATCTCCATACAATGCATAGGAAATAGCTTCTAAAATAGAAGATTTACCCGATCCTACTGCGCCGAAAATACCAAAAAGCTGTCCCTCCAGCAATCTGGTAAAATCTATAGTCTGTTCTTTCTGATAGGAATATAAACCTTTGATGGTTAAAGAAACTGGAATCATTTTACTCTCCTATTTGCTCTGCTTTGATCTCTCTGAATAAATTTATGATATCTTCGTTAGGCGCCTGTCCGTTAAACCTGGATTTGAAATACTGTACAAACAGCTCGTCCATGTTCTGACTAAGGTCTACACTTTGCTTCTCAGCGGTATCTTCTCCTGTCCGTTTAATCTCCGGAATCAGCGCAACGATACCATCGTGATTCTGAAACAGCATTTTTCGGTCTTCTGCCCTTAAATAATCAGGTGTAACCAGGGTCAGTTCTACCAGAGCAGTTGGATGCTGCGTTAACCAGTCCAGCGCCTCAGCTACCGTTTCGAATCGCTTTCTATGTAAAACGCGACCTGCGGTTAAAGCTATTTTCTCGTACTTTACCCGAGTATCAGGAAGGATATCAAAGACCGTTACATATTTGGTTTGCCCTGCCTCTGAAAAGCTATAGGAAAGCGGACTGCTGCTATAAACTATGGGGCATGGCTCATGATCTATTTGCTGGAAACGGTGTAAATGCCCTAAAGCTACATACTGGATTTGTTGGGGAACATTCTCTGAGAATACCGCCTGCGCCCCCCCAATATGTAAAATTGGCTTCTCGTCTTCTGGTTCTTCGGGAGGGATTGTTCCTTTCTTCATCATAAAAAGATGTGTTACCAGTATATTTACACCGACTTCGTCACAATATTTATCTGCCAGTTTCTGCCAGTGTTGCTGCAATACGTCCCTCAGGCTTGCTTCCGGATTGTCTATGCCCAGAAAAGTCTTTAGTCTGTACTCACTTGCATATGGCGTTACAATAAGGCGCAAAGGATAATCGTATTTGGGAAGCTGTACTTCTATAAAACCAGCCTCGCTCTGTTCTATGGATATGCCGCAATCCAAACGGCAGGTACTCACATGAGAATAAGGATACCCTATGAAGATAATACCACATTCTTTTGCCAGAGGGTCGGGTGCTTCTACTCTATCCGGAGAATCGTGATTTCCTGCAATAGCGACCACCAATCGCTTACCATTATTGGTAAGACGCTTTAAAGTCTTGTACAACAATTCTACAGCTTCTGTCGCAGGATTGAAATTATCGAACAGGTCGCCCGCTACAATCACAACATCTGCCTGCTGCTCATTGGCAATGCGAACTATTTCATCCATCACCATTATTTGCTCGGGCATTCTGGAGATTCGTTCCAATTTCTTGCCCAAATGCCAATCGGCTGTATGCAGAATTCTCATGCGATAAATATAGGAAATCGTCTCCTGCTTTAACTTGCTCCGTTGACTATTTTACACAGATATCTTAATCTGAAAAGCTTCCAAAACCTTTTCCAGGACAATTCTGATGTATTTATAAAAAATAATGGCTTTGTTTTGAACGATTTGCATTTTTATAGGAAAAAATATTTTTAGATATGCATTGAATTCCCTAATATTGCATCGCAAATCGAAAAAGATTTCGGCTCCTATAGCTCAGTTGGTTAGAGTAGAAGACTCATAATCTTTTGGTCCCTGGTTCGAGCCCAGGTGGGAGCACCAGCAGAAAGCCTTACGAAAGTGAGGCTTTTTTTGTTTTCAGGCATTTCGAGTAGTCAGACTTCCCGCCGAAGTGAAAGCCTAGTTTAAATTGATTCTGGTATTATTTTCAAGCGCTGCCGGATATTTCTAAAAGCTTATTGAAACTAACAACATTCAGGGCATCATTTCGCGCGAATAACCTAAATCGCTGAAAACTCTGAAAGATTACTTAAGTGCCTTAAAAAATCAAAATTGTTCGAAATACCTTTTTTATTATATCTACTTTTAGAAAAAGTACCCAGCGGATAAAGAGAATACCCGATTATTCATTTTATAACTATAATCCTTTTTTTCCTGAGGTTGAAGGTTAAACAAACCCAAACCATATCCTGCATTAAATAAGAATTTTTGTTTAAATAAGAAACCTAAAGAAAAATTAACTCCATAATCCCATCCAGATATCAAATCTTCTTTTCCATTTCCTAAATTTAGTTTCACTTTTTTCCGACCATCATTAAAACTTTCTGTTGTTGTATATTTACCACTAATTCCGTAGGCTAAATATGGCCCCGCCCCAATTAATAACTGATTTTTCAATAATGGAACACTCCATTTGACATCTAATGGTAATTCCAGATAATTTACTTTTACATAATCTGTTCTTTGACCTGACAACTCCATATCCTTAGATAAAATATAAATTTCATCTATCTTGAAGCCTTTCCTTTGCAAGCTTAATCCAGATTCTAATGATAAATGTTTTGTCACGTGAAAATTTAGTATTCCTTTGATTTGGTAGGAAGTTATACTTTGAAAATCCGTTACAGACGAATTAAATTTAACATTGGCTATATTAATCCCAACAGAAGCACCATACTTTATTTGAGCAGAGACTGATGTTGACCAAAATACAATAAAAATAAATAGTAATTTTTTTCCCATTATTACATTATATAAATAAATGAGTAAAGATAACTTTATCAAATAATTAAAGGCAAAATATTTCTTTGAACATTTTACACCAGATACTCTTATTCCTTGTTTAAGTTTCCATGGATAACTTAAATGCATTCTTCGCCCTAAACTGCACAGCTATTAATTTTACTTAACAACACTCCATTTTAAAAGATATTTATTTTACCCAAAACAAGTTATCTTTACCCACAAAACAATAAAATTATGAAAAATTTTTATTTACTAACCTATCTTACAATTCTGTTAAGTTATGGTACTTCTAATGCTCAGAATATTTACCAACCCGGACATGCTATACTTAATGATGGCACAAAAATAAGTGGCGAAATCAGTTTCTATGAAAATTCACCATGGTTAAATCAACGATTTATTTTTATTAAGGACTCGGCTGATCTGGCTCAAACCGGAACTAAAGCTAAAGCGAAAAAGTATAAAGCAGACGATTTAAAATCATACCAGGTAGCAGGCCGCACTTATGAAAAGGTAAATTACATTGATTTGCAGAACATTCAGGTTAAAAGTCTGGGTTCTAACAACCATATGTTAGAACAATTCTCTTCCGGACGAATAAACGCATATAGATTTTACGCCTACCCAAAAGATATTGAAGTTTATATAAATACCAGTTCTGAAGTCATAAAAGAAAATCAACAAAGAGACAAAGATGCACTACTTGCTGGATGGAAGCTATTGACTCAAAAAGATGGAGGCAGTTTTAAAAACTCTTTTGAATACGATTTTCAAAAGTTTTTTGAAGATGCACCAGAGATTACTCAAAAATATAAAAATGGTAGCTACGGCAATACGCCCATAAGTAATAAAAAAGGATTAGCGGGTAAAATGGTAACAATGGCGATGAAAGCAAGTCTGCAGCCTTTGGAATACCAATCCATCATAGCTGCGTTTAATGACTATAATAAAAAATTTGCATCAAACCAATAGATTAAGCAATTGAAGGCTGTCTAAAATTGTAGTCATTATGACGAGATAATAAGAACTTTTAAGACAGCCTTTTTATCTTAAATTCTAGTACTTTATTGCTTGAAAACCGGCATATCTAAATCGAACTATATGAAAACCATTATCAGCATATTTCTTTGTCTTTTATTAATTTCTTGTTCTCCTAAAAATACGGACAACATACAATGGTATCAGAACCAGATTATAGAACAAGTAATAAAGGAAACCGATTCTACCTATATAGTACAGATAGGAATAATGGCTCAGGCTTTCCGTCTGGATAAAAAAACCACCGGTTTTGAGAATAAACTCCAACTTCTGCAAGAAAGTCTGTCGAATAGAAAAAAGATAGACATTGGAGTTGAAAAAGGCTCGGCTAAAATTATAAGTATTAGAAAGTAGTATACAGGATTAGGTATATACTATTAATCTATTCTATAAACAAAAAACCCAGAGCAAAAAAGCTCCGGGTCCACTAAGGTTTAAACTAAATTATTGAGAAAGATCTTATAAAGGGACAACCGTATACTGTTTTCCCTTTTCAGTCATAAATTCAATTTCATAAGTTTTGGCAGCGTTCAAATCCAAAAGCTTAACGTTTGTTACATTAGTAAACTTTAATTCCTGTACACGAGGCAATAATGGATTAATACCTTCCCCTTTCCGCTTCAGAGCATTAAGCTCAACTAGCCGAATAGGCTGAAAAGATTTCACACGACAAACGCCACCCTCATTAGCAAGAATTACAGATTTCGCCAGTCTATTCTCCCGCCATTCCATATCAACAGTAAAATTACCTCTGCTCTTAATTCCTTTCACAGTTCCCTCCTTCCACTCATCCGGAAGAGCCGGAAGTAAATGCAAGGAACCGTTGTGGCTTTGCAATAACATTTCAATAATTCCTGCCGTAGCACCAAAATTCCCATCAATTTGGAAAGGTGGATGAGCATCCAGTAAATTCGGATAGGTACCGCCACCGCTCATTTGTACATTCGTCAGTTGTTGATTAGCGCCAGCCGAATGGCTACCATCTTTTTCAACCGTCTTAGCAGGATCTATCAATGTTAAACCATCTTTTAAAATCTTTAAAGCATGATTCCCATCCTGCAACCTTGCCCACCAATTGATTTTCCAGGCCATAGACCAACCAGTACTTACATCGCCCCTATGAATCAGGGATTGCTTAGCAGCTGCAGCCAATTCTGGTGTAGTCTCCAACGTAATTTGGTTTCCCGGATATAAACCATACAAATGCGAGATATGTCTATGTGTGTCCTTTGGATCATCCAGATCAAAAAACCACTCTTGTAACTGTCCGTACTTTCCGATTTGATATGGATACAGCTTGGCCTTAGCGGCTTCCAACTGTTTTACAAAATTAGCATCAGTATCTAAAGCTTTAGCAGATTGAATGCAGTCATTAAACAATTCCAACATAATCCCCAAATCCATTGTCGTCCCCTTACTGATCTCATATTGTTTCTTATTAATGGTAAAGGTATTTTCCGGAGAAGTTGACGGATTGGTAATGAGATATCCGCTTTGGTCAGGCACCAGCCACGCCAATAGAAACTCGGCCGCGCCCTTCATTAAAGGATATGCTTTCTCCTTCAAAAACCTTTTATCTCCCGTAAACAGATAATGATCGTACAAATGCGTACTTAACCAGGCGCCACCCATTGGCCATGCCGACCAGCGTGGCGAACCTTTCGGGTCCCAATCATAACCACCCGTTGGTGAAGTTTTTGCCCAGATATCGGTATTATGATGCAATACCCATCCTTTGTTAATATTATAGTTGATTTTTGCTGTTTCCTTTCCATTCACAGCAAGCCTTTCCAGAAAATCAAATAGTGGCTGGTGAAGTTCAGACAAGTTAGTATTCTCAGCCAGCCAATAGTTCATTTCCGTATTGATGTTTACGGTATAATTACTGCCCCATGGTGGTTGCACATGATCATTCCATAAACCCTGTAAGTTTGTTGTCTGAGAACCCAGTCTCGAACTGGATATCATTAAATAACGACCAAACTGGAAATACAATACCTGCAATTCCTGATCATTTCCTTTCTGTCCCTGTCTGGACAAACGGACATTAGTTGGAACATTAGCCAAATCAGGACGATTGCCTAACTTCAAAACAACCCTGTTAAATAGTTTACTATAATCAGCGATATGTGCTTGCTTTATCGCATCATATTTTTTTACAACCGCAGCAGCCAGATTAGCCGAAGCCTCCATTGACGGATTTTTCCCTGCAAGAATTGGCGATTTATCAAACCCGTTAAAACTTGTCCCGCTGGATAAATAAATAGTTACTGCATTGGCGTTTTGTACAGTAATTTTATTGCCTATTGCCTTAACAGTCCCCCCCTCGTTTAAAACTTTCAGGTGAACTTCAAAGGTCATTCCCTCACCATTTTCATCATAAACAACTTGTTCAGGTTCTGTTGGTCTGTGTGCAACATGCTTAGGCGCCTTACCTTTCAATACCAGTGTATTTTGCCCTACAGCATTGGTTTCGTATTTCAGTTTACTAATTAAATCGGCAGTAAAGCTGATAGCATTTTTTTTGTCGGCTGTTAACCTAATAACCATTACTTTGTCTGGATTACTCATTAAAGTTTCCCTTTTATAAGTTGCTCCACCTGTTTTATAAGTTACCGTATGTACCGCATTATTCAAATCCAACGACCGTTTATAGTTCTCTACATCGGCTTCATTATGCTTAAAATCCAGATAAAGATCAGCCATAGTCAAATACCTCGCAGAATAAGGCCCCTGATTATTCTTTTTCCAGATTTCAGCAGCTTTAGCATAATTTCCATCATCAATCGCTTTTCTCACCTGAGGCAAAGCAGCTGGTCCTTTCGGGTTATTTCCTGGATTCGGATAACCAGACCACAAAGTCCCATTATTGAGCTGGAAACGTTCCTGATCAACACCGCCAAAGACCATAGCCCCCTGAAAGCCATTTCCTATAGGTAAGGCTTCTTCCCAAATCTTAGAAGGTACCTTATACCATAAAATTAAATTAGGATCCGGTTTACTTTGCGCAAATCCAACCAGATTTGCTATAACAAAAAGTGTCAACAAGTATATAAATCTATTATTCATCATCATTATATAAAGTCAAAAATCAACATAAGAAACATCGCTGTTCGCCATGTTCTCAATGCTATTAAGTTAAGTTTATCGTCATGTTGAACGTAGTGAAACATCCCGCAATTAAGCTCAGATATAAATGCCATGTGAAACCTTTCTCTCGTTCAAAGCGAGATCAAAGTGACGAAAAATTTCTTCCCTTAATAGCATTGTCATATTCTGAAAAGCCTGTCGTCGCAAAGACATACTTGAGCTATCAACAAATGCGCTATCCGAAAAGGTGTTCGTCACCCTGAGCAGCCTGTGACTAATTGAATTAGAAGTTATTGGAACCACGGAGCCGAATCTACTGAACCAATGAACCAATTCATTCAACTAATGAACTAACAAACCATGGACTATCGACTATCAACTATGGACCATACTCACCCTAAAACTTAAAAACATACTCTTTTCCAGCTTCGGTAGAAAAATCAAACTCCTTACTGGCTTTAATACCTACCGGTTTCAACTTCGCTGCAGGCGAAATTATTGGTTTCTTAACCGTAGGAACTTCATAAAAAGCATTCACATTACTTCCCGATGCAGCTTTAAGATTAGCTGTAGAAGCCAATAAATCCTCATTAATTCTCAACCTGCAATTTCCTCCCAAACGAGAAGTAACCTTCAGTTCCTTCAATTTAGATTTCTCCCAAACAACATCTACCACAAAGCCTCCTCTAGCCACCAGACCTGTCATTTTACCAGTTGGCCAGATATCAGGCAAAGCAGGTAAAACATGTATAGCACCGTCATGAGATTGCAAAATCATTTCCGCTATCCCTGCAGTACAGCCAAAGTTTCCGTCAATTTGGAAAGGAGGATGAGCGTCAAACATATTCGGATAGGTTCCACCACCTTTTACGTTCACACTATCCATACTTCCGCCAACCAACTTCAATTGATCGGTAATCAATTTATAGGCATGGTTTCCATCCTGAAAACGGGCCCATAAATTCACTTTCCATCCCATAGACCAGCCTGTAGCCGGATCGCCCCTGTAAATCAACGAAGTTCTGGCGGCGTCAAACAGTTCAGGAGTGCTATATGGAGATATTTGATTACTAGGATATAAGCCATATAAATGAGAAACATGTCGGTGTTTATCACCTGGTCTATCCCAATCGTACATCCATTCCTGTAACTGGCTGTGCTTACCAATTTGCATAGGCGCCAGCCTTTCAATCTTTTGTTTCAACAGCGCACTGTAATCCTTATCAACACCTAAAATCTCGGCGGCTTTAGCAGTTTTACTAAACAGATCAAAAAGCAACTGATTGTCCATAGTTGTTCCAGCGGCAATAGACACCCTTTTACCTTCTACATAGGTATTTTCAGGAGAATTCGATGGCGAAACTACCAACCATTTATGTTTAGGTTCCTCCTGTAAAATATCCATATAAAAATCACTCGCTCCCTTTAAAACAGGATAATATTTCTTCAAAAAGTCTTTATTTCCGGTAAATAGATAATGATCCCACAGATGCTGACTTAGCCAATTCCCCCCCATTGGCCAAAGTCCGGCATAAGGTCTGTCAACAGGACCGGTAATCCGCCACAAATCGGTATTATGATGTGTGACCCAGCCTTTAGCACCATACATAGACTTAGCCGTAGCTTGCCCCGTTATAGCCAGATCTTCCAGCATATTAAATAAAGGTTGATGCAATTCAGATAAATTAGTTACCTCCGCCGGCCAATAGTTCATTTCCGTATTGATATTGATGGTGTACTTACTATCCCACGGCGCATCCATTCTATCATTCCAAATCCCTTGTAAAGTTGGCGGCTGGTTACCCGGTTGCGAACTACAGATTAACAAATATCTGCCAAACTGAAAATATAAAGCTGCTAAATGTGGGTCAAAGCTTTTTGCGAATTCATAAATCCTTCTGTCAGTAGGTTTATTTACAGCAGCATTCACGCCTACATCAAACTTTACCCGGTTAAAGAATTGTTGATAAAATGCAACATGTTGTTTTAAAGCTTCGTCGTAATTCCTAACAAATGCTTTATCTAAATAATTTGATGCCCTTAAATGCTGGTTAGCAGAAATATCATTGTATTTGACAAAATTGGTCGCCATAGAGATATAAATAATCGCTTCATTGGCATTGGTAACCTTCCAGGAATTACCAGTGAGTTCGGCCCTTCCACCTTTTATTTTGGTTTTTACCTGAGTTTCGAACCTGATTTTTCCCTTCTCACCTTCATGATCTGCAGCTACCCCGGTTAAAATTAATTTACCATCTTCTATTTTCTGCGAGCTTTTTTGCGGCGAAGTCAACGACGCGTTAAAAGTTATCTTACCGGGCTTATCAGCAGTTAAACGAACAATTATAACCTCATCGGGAAAAGAAGCAAAAGTCTCTCTTTTATAGTTAACGCCGTTTAAACGGTAACTTACCGACACTACTGCCTTTTCTATATTAAGGTCTCTGTAATATTTTTCAACCTGCTCATGGCCCGGAAAGTTTATCAATAAATCGCCTACAGGCTGGTAAATCATTCCACTATTTTTCTTAGGAAACATATCCACGTCAGCCAAAGCCTGTGCCTCTAAAAATTTCTCCTCAAAAATAAGCTGCCTCAACTTTGGAATAGCTGCACCCGATTCTGAAGTAATATTGGTATTAGGGCCACCTGACCAAACCGTTTCCTCGTTCAGCTGAATTTTTTCCTGATTTGAATTACCAAAAACCATTGCGCCTAAACGACCATTACCAATAGGCAAAGCCTCATTCCAATTTCTGGATGGTGCATTGTACCATAATTTTAAAGTTTTATCGTATTGTTGCTGAGCATCCGCATTGGCTACAGCTAAAAAAAAAGTCAGAGCTAAAAAATAAAGTTTTCGCATATTCTGGTTAACAATTTATTATATACCTTCTTAAAAAAGAAACTGCCTAAATATGAAATGAGCAATTTTCACTCATTTATATTCAGACAGTCAATTAAACAGTTAATAATCCCAATCTCCTAGAAACTCAGGAAATTCAATCTGCAATTAGCATTTTTTATTTGTCAGAACAATTAGGCTTATTGGCTTATTACTAAATTTTTTTGGCATATTTATATAAAGCGAAAAGTATAAAGCCTAACACTATAAATGTCGAAAATAATGCCCAAAAGCCAATTACGCTTCATCATTTGCCAAATGAATTAAACAAAAAGGCTATGCCCAATGCTATTTTTGACAACATCACCAATTGTGCTAAATTATTTTAGAATACTTATATTCAGGTACAAAACGATAGCTTTTAAATAATATGAATAAACACTTTTTAATCTTTGGATTGATGCTTTTATTAAGCTCTGCCTCTGCTAAAAGTAAAACTATAAGAAACATAGTTCCTGTTGCTAATGGGGTTAAAATTACTTTACCTCAGGGTTTTACAACTGCTATAATTGCCGAAAATTTGGGGCGACCAAGACATTTAACTATTAACCCAGACGGAAGTATTTATGTAAAATTAGCCAGAGTTATAGATGGCAAGGGAATTCTTTATCTAAAAGATAGCAATTCGGACGGTACATATGAAGTAATTAAAGGTTTTGGCAATTACGGAGGTACGGGACTTTATATAAAAAATGGATTTCTGTATGCATCTTCTAACAAAGAGGTCTTTAGGTACACGTTAAACGAAAAAAATGAGGTTACTGACATTGATAACCCTGATAAAATAATTACCGGACTGAAAATGGGACGACAACATGAAACAAAGTCTATTGTTATTGATAATGCAGATAATATATATGTAAATATTGGAGCTTACTCTAACTCTTGCCAACAGGAAGATCGTAAAACAGGTTCTTTAGGTATTCCTGGCTGCCCTTTATTAGATTCTGCCGGAGGAATCTGGCAATTTAAGGTGAACAAACTTAATCAAAGTTATGGAGAAGGCATCCGTTATGCTACCGGATTAAGAAACGTTGTGGGTTTAGATTGGAACAATATTACTAACAGCTTATTTGTAATGCAACATGGCCGGGATCAGCTTAACACATTGTTCCCTGATCTGTATGATGCTAAGATGAATGCTGAACTGCCTGCCGAATGTTTATATGAATTAAAAAAAGGTGATAATGCGGGATGGCCTTTTGCCTATTACGATCCATTTCAAAAAAAGAACATTTTAGCGCCTGAGTATAGCGGAGATGGTAAAAAACCAGCTAACGGATCGTTTATTAATCCGACAGTGGCATTTCCTGCGCATTTAGCGCCAAACGGACTTTTATTTTATACAGGCAATCAGTTTCCTGAAAAATACAGAAACGGAGCTTTTATTGCTTTTCATGGTTCGTGGAACAGAACTCCTGAAAAACAGGAAGGATTTTATGTGGCTTTTGTCCCTTTTAAGAATGGCAGACCTTCTGGTGAATGGGAAATATTTGCCAATGGCTTCTCCGGATCGGATAGTATTACATCTGCATCGCAAGCAGTGTACAGACCATGCGGTTTGGCCCAGGGACCAGACGGGTCTTTATACATAACGGACGATAAAAAAGGTACTATCTTTAAAATAACTTATAATGGTAAATAAAATCCTGAATCTCTTTTTGATAACAACAATATTTTCATTAACGAACTTACTTGTATTGGCACAACATAAAAAATCACTTCCAACACAAAATACCGCCACCGTTAAAAATTTTAAAAACTCATTCGATAGTGGTAAAGCCCTTTATACACAATATTGTATGGTTTGTCATCAGGAGGATGGTAATGGTGTTCCTAATTTAAACCCGCCCATCAGAAAAACAGATTATGTAAATGGTGATAAGACAAGATTGATAAACATTCTCTTGAATGGGCTAAACGAACCTATTGAAATCGACGGAGAAGAGTACTCAAACCCTATGCCGGCCTTTAATTATCTAAGTAACCAACAAATAGCTGATATTTTAACTTTTATCAGAAATAATTTTGATAACAAATCTTCGGCAATCAGCGCTGCTGAGGTTGTCAAAGTCAGAAATAGCGCTAAAAAGTAAAACAAATAAAATACCGGATAAATTATCCGGTATTTATATAATAAATATCAGCCAGCGCCGATAGTCATACCCTTAAAGATTGCTAAATCTACCAATATCTCTCTGGTTACAGTATCAAATACTTTACCTTTCAAAATCGTTGCATATATACATGAGTTTATAACATTAGTAAAATAAAAACCTTAAGTTCTTAAAGACTAATAGCTTCCCCTATTTTTAGCTTTTTTCCGTTATGTACATAGTATCTTTATGAACAAAGCTATCCCCATAATACGACCTCATTAAGAATTTACACACGAAAAAAATTGATAAATGAAAATTTCACATTGACATCTTGAGTGCTTTTTTTAAGCATATGTCTCAATAATTTACTAAATTCGGCCCCAAAAGAAACTCATTATGAATTACGATGTTATTGTCATAGGTAGCGGGCCAGGTGGATATGTTGCTGCAATCAGAGCATCCCAATTAGGTCTAAAAACTGCTGTTGTAGAAAAAGAATCTCTTGGTGGAATTTGTCTAAACTGGGGATGTATACCTACAAAGGCTTTGTTAAAAAGTGCACAAGTATTCGAATATATAAATCACGCTTCCGAGTATGGTATACAAGTAGCTGGAGCTGAAGCTGATTTTGATGCTATTGTAAAAAGAAGTCGCGGTGTTGCCGATGGCATGAGTAAAGGTATCCAGTTCTTAATGAAGAAAAATAAAATTGACGTTATTAACGGATACGCAAAAATAAAAAAAGGCGGTAAAATTGAAGTAAAAGCTGCTGATGGTTCTACAAAAGAATATACAGCAAAACATACAATTTTAGCTACCGGGGGTCGTTCAAGAGAGCTACCTAATCTAAAACAAGACGGCAAAAAAATCATAGGATATAGAGAAGCTATGGTTCTTCCTCAACTTCCTAAATCTATGGTGGTTGTAGGTTCCGGAGCTATTGGCGTTGAATTCGCTTATTTCTATGCTACAATGGGAACGAAAGTTACCGTTGTCGAATTTATGGACAACATTGTTCCTGTGGAAGATGAAGATGTATCTAAGCAATTAGTAAGATCCTTCAAAAAAACAGGTATAGAAGTAATGACTAAATCTTCTGTAGAATCTGTAGATACTTCTGGCGACCTGTGTAAAGTAAACGTTAAAACAGAATCTGGCAACAAAGTTTTAGAAGCAGAGGTTGTTTTATCTGCTGTTGGCGTTATTGCAAATATCGAAAATATAGGACTGGAAGAAGTTGGTGTAAAAACTGATAAAGGAAAAGTTGTAGTAGATGAATTCTACAGAACAAATGTTGCTGGTGTTTATGCTATCGGGGATATCGTTCCGGGACAAGCTTTAGCTCACGTCGCATCTGCAGAAGGCATTATTTGTGTTGAGAAAATTGCCGGTCATCATCCTGAACCTTTAAATTACAATAATATTCCCGGATGTACTTATTGTTCTCCGGAAATTGCTTCTGTTGGTTATACAGAGAAAAAAGCAAAAGAAGCTGGATATGATATAAAAGTGGGTAAATTCCCATTCTCTGCATCGGGTAAAGCTAGTGCTTCGGGTGCTAAAGATGGTTTTGTTAAAGTTATCTTTGATGCTAAATACGGAGAATTTTTAGGCGCACACATGATTGGTGCAAATGTTACAGAAATGATTGCCGAAGTAGTTGTAGCCAGAAAACTGGAAACTACGGGTATGGAAATTGTTAAATCTGTACATCCTCACCCAACTATGAGCGAAGCTATAATGGAAGCTGCTGCTGATGCTTATGGCGAGGTAATTCATTTGTAGAATAAAGTATAACAGAAAGTAGATAGTAGAAAGTAGATAACCTTAATTTAAGATTTAATCATGCTTAATCTTGCACATAAAATCTTAAAGTTTACAAATCTGCTATTCTACTTTCTAAAGTAATTTACCAACTAACTACAAAGTTCCCTGTTAATAACAATATGATTTAAGCTCTCAACTAAAAAGAGCTGTTATATCAGTGAGTTCTAATATCGCAGAGGGCGCTTCCCGAAGATCGGTTGAGAAAAAGAGATTTCATGAAATAAGCAGAAGCTCATTAGTTAAAATAGATACACAAATAGCGATTGCATTATCTTAAATTTCATCAACCAACAGGATATTATGGATATTGAACCGGTGGTCGTTTCAATTTTTAAAATGCTTACCGGTTTAATTAACAAAAATTGATTTACAATCAATTACCAATTTACTACTTCCTACTCTCTTAATTATGCAATTACATAAAATAGAAGCAGAACATTTTAAGCTCGACGGGGGCGCAATGTTCGGGGTAGTTCCAAAATCTATATGGAACAGAACAAATCCTGCCGATGAGAACAATATGTGTTCCTGGGCGGCCCGTTGTCTTTTAATAGAAGAAGGTCACCGCCTTATATTAATAGACACAGGACTAGGCAATAAACAAGACGAAAAATTCTTTGGCTATTACCATCTCCACGGAAATGACAATCTCTTATCTTCTATTCACCAATGCGGTTTTCATGAAAATGATATAACAGATGTTATTCTTACTCATCTTCATTTTGATCATGTAGGTGGGGCTGTTTCTACAAAAGACGGAAAACTGGTTCCTACGTTTCGAAATGCAATCTATTGGTCTAATCAGGAACATTGGGAATGGGCTGTTAATCCAAATCCCAGAGAAAAAGCATCTTTTCTTAAAGAGAATATTCTCCCATTGGAAGAAAGCGGGCAGCTCCAATTTATCCAGGTTAAAGATGGGATAGATTTTACACAGCATATTAAGATCAGGTTTGCTTATGGACATACTCATGCCATGATGCTTCCCCAAATAAACTATAACGGAAAAACAATATTATATATGGCAGATTTGCTGCCTTCTGTAGGGCATATTCCATTACCCTATGTGATGTCTTACGACATGTTTCCTTTAAAAACACTTAACGAAAAAGCTAATATCTTACAGGAAGCATCAGACAATAACTATATCTTATTTTTAGAACACGACCCTATAAACGAGTGCTGCACTTTAAAAGAAACAGAAAAAGGGATTAGATTAAGCCAAACGCTAACTTTAACAGAAGTATAAACAATATTCTCTGCTAGCTTTTTCATTTTATTATCACAAAAGTATTTATGACATAAATAACAGGCCTATTTTTTGAAAGAAAACCACTTTTGCAACTCATCAATATAAATATGCATTATGGTCAGGCTCTGTTTAAAATTAATTACACTCCCTCTTCTTTTTTTAATTTTCTCATGCGATAGAATAGAATACAGTCCTAATCAAATATTTGACTCTAAAAGCCCTACTGATCTAAACAAAAAACAACTGGAAATTCTTTATCAGAAAGAAAAAGAAAGCTCCAGCGATACCATTCGGTTTATATTAACAGGAGATACACAAAGAGCATATGATCAAGCTGTCCATCTGGTAAGAGAAGCCAACAAAATCAAAGACTTAGATTTTGTTCTCTTGAACGGCGACATTTCCGATTTTGGCTTATTACAGGAAATGAAGTGGATATCATCAATTTATCAAGACTTAAACGTTCCCTTTATAACTATCATCGGAAACCACGATTTGGTTGCTAACGGCATGCAGGTTTACCAAAAGATGTTTGGCGAGCTTAATTTTAATTTCACCTATAAAGGAGTTAAATTTATTTGTCATGACGCAAATAGCAGAGAATATCAATTCAATGGCTCTATACCGGATATAAACTGGTTATCTGAACAATTGAAGGAAGAAAACAACCTCAATGTGGAAGGTATTATAGGTATAAGCCATATTCCGCCCAGATCTTATGACTTCGACCCCAATTTGAGGAAAGAATATGAGGAGCTTTTTAATAGCAACTCTAAAGTTATTGCCTGTTTGCACTCACATGAAAACGTAAGTGAAACATTTTATCCATTCCCAGATAGCATTCCTTTTATTGTGACCAATGCTGTGCAAAACAGGGAATTTTTATATGTAGAAATTGTAAACGGAAAAATGATCAAGCATGAGAACGTTATTTATTAAGCCTTTCCTATTCCTTTTGCTATTATTGACTATCCCGATAATTTCAATTGCACAAAATGACTCGTTAGCAAAAAGGAAAAGTTTCTGGATACCGAAGGGAGCCATTGTTCAACATGGAGGTAGTATAGGCTATATCAGTCTTGGAGCAAGCTATAACATTAATAAAAGCGGTTCTGGAACTTTGGACTTCTATTATGGAAATGTACCGCATTCCAAAGGGGGAACTTTACACATTCTCGCCTCTAAAGTAGTATGGCGACCTGTTAAAATAAAAATCGGCAAAAACCTGATTTTCCACCCTGTAAATCCTGGCTTATTTTTAAGTTATCATATGGGAAGAAACTTTGATGCAAAATGGGACGATGATGAATATCCTAAAGGTTATTATTGGTGGTCAACGGCATTCAGACCTCATATTGCTATTGGAAACGAGTTAAAATTCGACACTAGCCGATTGACAAATAAAACCATTAAATATGTAAGTTTCTACAGCGAGTTTAATACCAACGAGCTCTATCTGATCAGTTATTTTCAGAATACCCATGATTTAAATTTACACAAGATTTTTAAGCTGGGACTGGGAATTAGAGCCTATTTTTAACAAAATCTGACAAATTGCATATGGAATGATTTTTGTGGTGTGTCAGCCGAATGTATTTTGTTAAAATATTTAGAAAATTCCCTAACATTTTTCCAGAATAAACGTTATATATCTCAAAGTTTGCTTAGCTTTGCAAACTTTATACGAATAGTGTATATTTTATAAATAGATGAGACAACTCAAGATTACGCAATCAATCACCAATCGTGAATCACAATCGTTAGATAAGTACCTTCACGAAATCGGTAAAGTTGATCTAATTACAGCAGAAGAGGAAGTTATCCTCGCACAAAAAATCAGAGAAGGCGATCAGGCAGCCCTTGAGCGCTTAACAAAAACAAATTTACGTTTCGTTGTTTCCGTAGCAAAACAATACCAAAATCAAGGATTAACCTTAGGAGATTTAATCAACGAAGGTAATCTAGGCCTCATCAAAGCCGCAAAAAGATTTGATGAAACTAAAGGTTTCAAATTCATTTCCTATGCCGTTTGGTGGATTCGCCAATCTATCTTGCAAGCCATAGCAGAGCAATCTCGTATCGTACGTTTGCCATTAAACCAAGTAGGTTCTTTAAGCAAGATTAGTAAAGCGTTCTCTAAACTAGAGCAGGAATATGAAAGAGAACCATCTCCTGAAGAATTGGCAGATATTTTAGAAACTACTGTTGACAAAATTTCTGACACTTTAAGTAATTCAGGTCGTCACGTTTCTATGGACGCTCCTTTCGTTCAGGGAGAGGAAAACACGCTATTGGATGTTTTGGAAAATGATAATCCAAATACCGACAGCATGTTAATTGACGAATCTTTATCTGAAGAAATTAAACGCTCTTTGTCTACATTGACTGAAAGAGAACGAGAAATTATCGTATTATTCTTCGGTTTGGGCTCTAACCATCCTCTATCTTTGGAAGAAATTGGCGAGAAATTCAATTTGACCAGAGAACGTGTACGTCAGATTAAGGATAAAGCCTTACAAAGACTTCGTCACACATCCAGAAGCAAGATTTTAAAATCTTATTTAGGATAGAAATATTAATCGAGATTAAAGCCCGACTCTGATAGAGCCGGGCTTTTTTATTGGTACAGGTCTCTATCCCAGAACTGACAATCAGCCTTCATATCAAACAAAAACATGTTTTACCTGTATTATTGAAAAACAAGCAAACATACTATGAAAGAAATTCCAATTACCGTAATCAGATCTATAGAGCTGCTGGGAATTGTATTGGTAGTTTTTATATTTTATGTCGGTGCAGACATCATTATGCCTATCTTACTTTCCTTTTTTATTTCAATCATGCTGCTTCCGGTACACCGTTTCCTGATGTCCAAAAAAATTCCGGAAATCTTATCTATTATCATCTCTATTCTGCTGTTGGCACTTTTCTTAGGTGGTATTATCTGGTTTTTTTCGTCCCAAATAACCAAACTCATTAACGAATTCGATCAGATTAAATCTAACGTTAATAATCATTTGAATAACCTAAGCCATTGGATAGATAATAAATTTGGAATATCCAGTAAAGAACAAACCAAATTCATCAACGAACAGAGCAATAATGTATTAAATTCCCTTGGCAAAATATTAGGCGGGGCTATGGGCTCTTTTTCTAGTTTTATTGTGTTTTTTGGCCTTTTACCTATATATATTTATTTAATGCTGTTCTACAAAAACCTATTCCTTAAATTCATTTTTATGTGGTTTTCTCCGACAGATCACGAAATGGTAAGGGAAGGTTTAAAAGAATCTGAAACTATCATTAAAAGCTATCTTTTAGGGCTTATTATCCAGGTAACCTATATGACTATCTTACTTGGTGGGTTAATGATTATATTCGGAATTAAACATGCACTTCTCATTGGAGTTATTTTTGCAATTCTTAATTTAATCCCCTACATCGGTGCTTTATTCGGAAATATCATTGGTGTACTGCTAACTCTATCTTCAACACAAGAATTATCGGCGGTAATAACGGTTTTAATCATTATTTCTGCCGTCCAGTTTTTAGATAATAACATTTTAATGCCACGGATAGTAGGCTCAAAAGTAAAGATAAACGCTTTTGCAGCAATATTTGGTGTCATTGTTGGAGGTACTATAGCAGGTATATCAGGCATGTTTTTGGCTTTACCTCTCATAGCAGTCCTAAAGATTATATTTGACAGGACTAAAATACTGAAACAGTGGGGAGTATTACTTGCCGATGAAAGACCCAAAAATAATCTCATGAAGTAATAAAAAAGGCAAACCTGAGGGTTTGCCTTTTTTATTACTAATCAAATCCAAATTACTTATTTGGTTGAGGTGTTAATCTCAAATATGGTTTTATTTCTCTGAATCCTTTTGGGAATCTGGAAGGAATATCTTCCGTTTTTATGGAATTAGCTACTACAACATCCTCGCCCTCTTTCCAATCGGCAGGTGTAGCTACGCTGTAATTAGCAGTTAGTTGTAATGAATCGATAACTCTCAATATCTCCTGAAAATTTCTTCCTGTAGAAGCTGGATAAGTGATAATTAACTTGATAGTTTTATCTGGTCCTATTACCAGTAAAGACCTTACTGTAAGAGTCGCGTTTGCATTGGGGTGAATAAAGTCATAAAGCTCCGAAATTTTACGCTCAGGGTCCGCTATAATCGGAAATTGAACATCTACATTCTGCGTTTCATTGATATCTTTAATCCAACCCTGATGAGAATTTACATCATCAACACTTAATGCAAGAACTTTTACATTTCTTTTCTCAAATTCATCCTGTAATGCTGCCGTTCTCCCTAGCTCCGTTGTACATACCGGAGTATAATCTGCAGGATGAGAAAATAGTACAGCCCAGCTGTCACCTATATAATCGTAAAAATCAATTTCGCCTTTCGAAGTCTGTGCTTTGAAGTTTGGCGCTATGTCTCCTAATTTTAAACTCATAATATTTATATTTTAAAATGGTTTTGCAATCTCTACTAATTTAGTAGACAAAAATCCAAATTCAAAATTTTGTTAATAAAACTTGGCAACATGACATTATAAAAACAAAAAAAGTCTGATGATTATCAGACTTTTCCCTCCTAAAACGATCTCTTCGTATCTAGTGTATCTTATTTAACTGTATCAATGATTGCTTTGAAAGCCTCTGGATGATTCATTGCTAAATCAGCCAATACTTTTCTATTCAAACCAATATTTTTAGCAGCTAATTTTCCTATTAGTTGAGAATAAGAAATTCCGTGTTGACGAGCACCAGCATTGATACGTTGAATCCATAATGCTCTAAACTCTCTTTTCTTAACTTTTCTGTCTCTGTAAGCGTATTGTAAACCTTTTTCGACAGTGTTTTTAGCAATAGTATAAACCTTGCTTCTAGATCCCCAGTAACCTTTTGCAAGGTTAAGGATTCTTTTTCTTCTTCTTCTTGACGCAACTGCGTTAACCGAACGTGGCATAATTTAATGTTTTTAGTAAGCGGTGATCTTATCAGATACTTGTAAACCGAGTACTTGGTTAATTAATAATTTACTTTCCTAAACAAAGCATACGTTTAACATTACCCATATCTGCTACATCAACATAGGTTGTATGAGTTAAGTTACGTTTTTGTTTTGTTGTTTTTTTAGTAAGAATGTGACTTTTGAAAGCACTTTTTCTTTTTACTTTACCTGTTCCAGTAAGCGAAAAACGCTTTTTAGCACTGGAATTGGTTTTCATTTTTGGCATAACTATGCTTTTTAATTTAACCTGAATTTATTTTTTAGTCGTTTTAGGCGCTACTGTTAAGAACATTCTTTTACCTTCTAATTTAGGTAGCAGTTCTACTTTACCATAATCTTCCAAAGCTTGTGCAAACTTTAACAGCAAAATTTCTCCTTGCTCTTTGTAAACGATTGCTCTACCTTTAAAGTGAACATAGGCTCTCACCTTTTCACCTGCCTCTAAGAAGCTTATAGCATGTTTTAATTTAAACTGGTAGTCGTGGTCGCTGGTGTTAGGACCAAAACGTATCTCCTTAATAACAGTTTGTTTAGCATTAGCTTTAATTTCTTTAAGCTTTTTCTTTTGCTCGTAAATAAACTTGTTATAGTCAATAATTCTGCATACAGGCGGATTAGCATTGGGAGAAATCTCAACTAGGTCAAGATCTTGTTCCTCTGCCATTGCTAATGCTTGTTCTATAGGGTAAACTCCTTGCTCTACACCTTCTCCTACTACCCTTACTTCCCTGGCTCTAATCTTTCTGTTGATACTATGAGCCGGCTCTGTACTTCTTCTTCTGTTATTATTGTTCGGATTCAAATTTGTTTTTATAAATTCCTCCAGTTTTTGTTATTTAATCTTTATCTCGTCTAATAGAAGGCTTTTAAATTCTTCTATAGTCATACTTCCTTTATCACCTTCGCCATGCTTGCGGACAGAAACCATGCCATCTTGCATTTCCTTTTCACCTATAATTAGCATATATGGCAATTTTTTGACTTCAGCATCCCGGATTTTCCTTCCAATCTTTTCATCCCTCAAGTCAATTAAACCGCGAATATCGGAATTATTTAACGAATCTAAAACTTTTTTACCGTATTCCTCAAATTTTTCTGAGATAGGAAGAATCGTAAACTGCTCTGGTGTAAGCCATAACGGAAAATTACCGGCACAGTGTTCTATTAATACAGCAACAAATCTTTCCAGAGATCCAAACGGTGCTCTGTGGATCATTACGGGCCTGTGTTTTTGATTATCGCTTCCTGTATATTCAAGTTCAAAACGTTCGGGTAAATTATAATCAACCTGAATGGTTCCTAATTGCCATTTTCGTCCCAAAGCATCTTTCACCATGAAATCCAGCTTCGGTCCATAAAATGCCGCTTCTCCCGTTTCAACAACAGTAGGTAAACCCTTTTCTGCAGCAGCTTCTATAATAGCATTTTCGGCTAATACCCAATTCTCTTCTGAACCTATGTATTTAGATTTATTTTCCGGGTCTCTTAAAGAAACCTGAGCTATATAATCTTCAAAACCTAAGGCTTTGAAAACATACAATACCAGATCGATAACTTTTTTGAACTCTTCTTTCACCTGATCCGGACGGCAGAATAAATGGGCATCGTCCTGAGTAAACCCTCTCACACGAGTTAAACCGTGTAGCTCTCCACTCTGTTCGTAGCGATAAACTGTACCGAATTCCGCTAATCTCACCGGAAGATCTTTATATGACCTTGGTTTTGATTTGTAGATTTCGCAGTGATGTGGACAGTTCATCGGTTTCAGAAAGAATTCTTCCCCCTCTTGCGGAGTTTTTATGGGTTGAAAAGAATCTGCTCCATATTTATCATAGTGTCCCGAAGTAATATATAAATTCTTATGACCGATATGAGGAGTAATAACCTGGTCGTAACCTGCCTTTTGCTGAGCTTTTTGTAAAAAACTCACTAAACGCTCTCTTAGCGCAGTTCCTTTAGGCAACCATAACGGTAGTCCTAACCCCACTTTTTCCGAAAAAGTGAATAACTCCAGTTCTTTACCAAGCTTTCTGTGATCACGTTTCTTTGCTTCTTCAATACGTTGCAAATATTCTGTAAGTTCACTTTGCTTAGGAAAAGAAACACCGTAAATGCGGGTCAATTGTTTTCTGGATTCATCTCCCCTCCAATAAGCACCCGCTACATTCGTTAATTTTATCGCTTTGATAAATCCTGTATGCGGTATATGCGGTCCACGGCATAAATCGGTAAATTTACCTTGAGTATAGAATGTTATTTTTCCATCTTCAAGATCTTTAATCAGATCCAATTTATATTCGTCACCTTTTTCTGTAAAGTATGTTAAAGCATCTGATTTGGAAACGGCTTTTCTATCAAAAACTTCTTTGGTTTTAGCCAGTTCAAGCATTTTGTCTTCAATCTTTTTCAGATCATCTGAAGAAAAATCTCTATCTCCAAAGTCAACATCGTAATAAAAACCTGTTTCGATAGCAGGCCCTATTCCGAACTTTGTTCCCGGATAAAGCGCTTCTAAAGCCTCTGCCAGTAAGTGAGCCGATGAATGCCAGAATGTTGATTTTCCATTATCGTCATTCCATGTCAATAATTTAACACTCGCGTCACTTTCGATTGGTCTGGATGCATCCCAAACTTCTCCGTTAACTTCTGCTGCTAATACGTTTCTGGCTAAACCTTCTGAAATTGAAAGTGCAATCTGATGTGCTGTTGTTCCTTTTTCATATTCCCTTACGGAACCATCGGGAAGTGTAATTTTAATCATTTACAACATGATTTAATGTTTATAAAAAATACTTCAATACACTTATACAAGTAAGTGTGGTCCGCAAAAGTAAGAGTTTTAATGTAATTTGATGTTAAATCAATCTAATATTATTTTTAGCCGGAATTAAATAAAAAATCGCCAGGTAATTTACCTGACGATTTCGGATTAAATCTCTTTCAGTAACTGTCTGGACTTCCTGTATATACCAGATCCTTCGTCTATTTTCTCCAGCCATTCCCGGGCTTTCTCTTTATTGTTTTCTTTAAGAAAACCAAATGCAATATAGTAAGCCGATTCATCTTTAAATACTGATTCTCCCTTATAGACCTGCTCTAAATAAACCCTTGATTGATTGAAATCTTTAGTCTGCATCAGCGATATGCCATAGTAAAATTTCAGCATATCGTTTTCAGCATCAGTTTCCAGTAACGTTTTCAATTTTTCTCTTGCTTCGTCATAATTACCTTTATTAAATGCGTCCTTAGCGTCTTTTAATAAGAATAAATTTTCTCCTTCTCCCCTTTCTTCCACAGATACCATTTTAGCATCAAAAAATTCATTGTAATTATTTTGGTTCCATGGTGCCCATACAAACAAAGCGATAATAAAAACCGCAGCTGCATAAAACAATCTGTTTACCTTTAATTTTCTTACACGTGTTTTTTCTACAGGAACATGTTCTGTAAAATATTCCGCATTGAATTTCTGCAGATTATCCCGAAAAGCAACGTCATCTTCATTATTTCGCTGGGCATGTACTTTTAAAGCACCATCCATTTTTATATAAAGTTCGTAATCGGCCTTTAATTGCTCATCTTGTTGAAGAGCAGCCTCAAACTCCTTTCTTTCTGTTTCCTCCATTTCTTTATTCGCGAAACGGATGATATCTTCTATATTAAATCTGTTCATCTCTTTTTTTTATTTCAGATTTTATCATTTGCATTAACGAACCCACGCACTCCGATTTCTTCTTCCGCAGATAGCCATAAGTAACATTTAACCGCTCTGCAATCTTTTCCTGATGTTCTTCCGTAAGTGTCATGCTAATAATTTCTCTGCATCTTTCAGACAATTTTTCAAACATCATTACATAAAGCTTGCTCTGCTCCTCTTCTTCTATTAGCTGGTCTGCCTGGTGAAATACATCCTCACCAATAGATAATAAATCGTCTTCGTTATTTGTTACCTGCAGGTTTGATTTTTTCTTTAAGTGGTTCAGCCACTTACGCTTGCATACGAGTAAAAAAAAGGGCTCAAACGGACAAGTAAGCTTTAATCCTTTGTATTTCGCCTGATTATAAATATCTATTAACGATTCCTGAAAAATATCTCCCGCATCATCTTCAGTCCCATTATTACTCACAATCAGACGTTTAACTTTAGAAGAAAAGCGGGAATAAATTTTCTGTATAACATTGCTGTCATTAGCCAGCAATCCATCAAGGTAATATTGATCTTCGTGTTGTTTTGCCAAGATAAACAGTTTAAATCCCTAAAATAAAGAAAACTTCTCTCTAAATCATTCAATACAAAAGCGAAAAAAATTAAAAATATTTTATAAACAGGGGTAACATTTTTGAAATGGGTTGATTTCTCTAAGAACACAAACTTAAAAATCATGAATACAACTCAGGAAATGCTAATGAAGTGGTTAATAAACATTGCAATGTTTTTATCACTATTTCTATTAATACAAATGTTAGGTTAAATCAATAGTCGTTTAAAAATCAATAGTCATGAAAAATTTAAGAATAACAACAGCACTTTTATTTTTTGCCTTTGCACTGGGTGCCTGTAAAAAAAACAATGACAATTCTTTGAATACAGTAAACAACAGTAAAGAGTTTATTCAAGAAAAAGGTCCAAAAATTCAACGTATAAAAATTAATTCCCAGATTGACAACGATGTCAGACTGTCCGGAGGAACCGTTATTAAGTTCAAGCAAAATAGCTTTACCAAAAATGGCCAACCTGTAACCGGCGATGTTACCATTGAAGCATACGAAATGCTTAATCGTAAAGATGTATTGATGAGCGGAACAAATACCAACCATATGAGCGGGGCTCCATTAATTTCCCATGGTTTCATTTTTATAGATGCTAAGGTAAATGGGGAAAGTGTAGACAAAAACCTGAATATACCAATCAATGTTGCTATACCAGCAAACGGTAATGATTTAACTGCCATTTGGGAAGGAGTTGTTGACGATAACGGGCAATTTGCGTGGAATAATATAGCAAACCCTAACGGTGCAGGAGGTGACATTTTTCAAGTTAAACCTATTGACGACACTTTCATTTTTGATTTCGGTAAATTAGGTTGGATTAATTGTGATGTATTTTATGCTTACGCCAATCCTAAAACTACAGTTCGCGTAACTGTAAACAACAACCCGGGAAACATGGCTACTTTTAAAGCTTTAAACGGAGAAACATTTGTCTATTTCTGTGCTAAAGGCGAAAATGTAGCAGCACAGCTTTATAATGAAGATGGGCCCAATACTGTAAAAAGTTACGACAATTCTATGCCAGTAGGCGCTACAGGGAAGTTTATTTCATTCTCTATTAAGGATAGCAAATTTTATTATGCAGAACAGGAAACTACTATTACAGCTAATCAAAACTTAACTTTAACGCTTACAGAAACAACCGAAGCAGCTATACAAGCTGCATTAAATAACCTTAATAATTATTGAGTTAACCTATAAAGAGAGGCTGCCGGAATTATTTTCTAAAGCCTCTTTTATTTTTATATTTAAGGCAGTTAACTTAAATCTGATGAGAAAAGCGAAGAATCTGCTGCTTTTATCCTTTGCAATTTTCCTTTTTGCAAAGGATATTTTTGCCCAATCTCCAGTTGCTGGTGATACTATACCCGCAAAACTGATTTATAAAATTGATAACGAGAAGATCACATTCGATTCTGAACTCAGACCACTAAGAGCCATAGCAGGTGCTCCCACCCCATTCTATTCTTATTTTTGGGAATTTGGAGACGGGAATTTTTCATTCTTACAAAACCCTACACATATTTATGCAGACAGTGGGACTTATGCTCCGCGCTTGTATGCGACTAACAATTACGACGATGGGAACCCACCCCCAACGCGCCCGGGCAAGCTAAAAATAAAATCTAAGCCAGCGGCAAGAACCATGCTGGCCTCCACTAATTTTTTCAAGGATAATCATCAAATCTCACTTCAGAGTAACAGAATGCCAAAACCTCAGGAAGAAATGATACTTATATTAGGTTATAAAAATAATACGTTGGCTAATCCATTAAGTAAAGGCGGAACAATTGCCTTATTCTATAATGATATCCAGTTCGATAAAGACAATTTTAAAATAAGTGAGATTCGCACACACCATAAAGAGGAAAAGACAACTATTAACCAACTGTTAGCATTAGGATCTACAGCTTACTCCGGTCATAGCTTCTATGCTAAGAGCGGACCTAATATGCTGTTTTCACCTACTCAGAACACCAGTGCATCTAAATTAATACAAGAGCAAAAAACAGCCTTTAGAAGTGTCGAGGCATGGAAGTACAGCAACCTGCAGTCAAACGAAGAACGTTTCATGTTCATCAGTTTGCAAACTACTCCCGAAATGATCAGAGATACCAATGCTGTAGTAAATTTATCAGCGGTATTTATACCTGACGATCCACTAGCTGATATAGATATCTATAAACTGGAACTTCAAATTGTAGCTTCTCACGATCCTAACAAAATGATTCTTAAAAACCGGAGAATGAACTATCGCTTTTTAGGTAAAGAAAAGACTTTAACCTACAAAGTCAGGTTTCAAAATACGGGAAAAGGACCAGCCAAAAAAGTTGATGTTGGTGTGAGTATCCCCGATGTGTTAGATATTCAATCAGTAAAAATAAAAGATTCCAGTCCTAAAGTTACCCTTTGTAACTCTGCTTATACAGGTCAGAGCTGCCTGGATACGATCGTAAAAAAAGATAGTATCCATTTTGTGTTCAGAAATATTTATCTACCAGGGGTTCAACAAGACGGAGTAAACAATAAAGATTCTACAAAAGGATATATCGAATATCAAATCAAATTCAAGGAAAAGCCCAAAAAGCTCCCATTTGCAAGTTCAGCAGGAATTATATTCGACAAGAACGAGCCCATTTACACCAATAAAGCAAACGGAAAATTCAAACCAGGAATCTCTCCTGGAATAATGGTAGGGTACGGATTTTCGGCATCCAAAAATCCTGTAAAGGGAATTGGAGAAAAAAACTACACCGTTGGCTTTAGCATTTCGCCCTACTCTCCTTTTAGAAAATTTTTACAGGCCGAGTTATTTTTGAATGCCTATGAAGCCAGTAACGATTTAATCAATACTATAGATTATCAACGAGATACTACTTATAGCTCAGGCACTGCAGACAGAGCTTCTTACATGATTAACGGAAGATCTATTTATCATGAAACACAAAAAGTAAACCTTGATATTGTTCCTATCCATTTGCGCTATAATTTAAATCGTTTTGTAGGCTTAGGTCTTGGTACTTTTACATCCTTAACTATATCAGAAAAAACAAGAACGCTACAGCGAACGTTTATAGAAGAACGAATTTTCGACAGCGCAGGCAATACAAAAGAACCTGATAATATTTTTCAGGACGATCTGTATATAGATACCAAAAAGAAAAGCTTTTCTGCATTAAACGCCAGCATCTTTGCCGATTTACAATTAGGTCTTGTAAGAAAGGGGCCGGCATTGGGAATTAGATATTTAAGAGGTATTAATAATAAAGATAACCGCATATTTACTTATCTTAGTTTTAAATTATAGAACTAAGTTGAAAGTCTGTAAGCGTCTACTTTTTATCTCATTCTTATTTCTATTGCCTGTTATTGGTAAAGCTGATGACATATCAGACCAATTGAATCAGCTCAGGCAAGACGACAATTTAGTCGAGTGGATAGATTTAGGCCTGGAGAAAGCAAGTACCGATAGAGCAGAAAGTCTAAAATATTTAGAAAAAACTGAAAAAGCTTTATGGCGAAAACCTAAAACTTCTGAGGAAAAAGAAGCATGGTTATATTTGCTAATTAACCAGGGTTATTACCAGTTATATTATGGAGATATCAATAATTCCATTAACAAATACGAAGAGGCTTATAGCTATTATCAACAGGAAAAAATCGCTATTGATGTTGAGGAATATATATTAAAACCTTTAGGAAACAATTACACACGAATTGGAGACTTTGACCGGGCTGTTTTTATCCAAAAACAAAGTTTAAACATAGCCGAGTCGGAAGGTAATGATACAACAGCAGCTTCTATATACAACAATCTAGCTATCACCTATCTTACTAAAGGAAATCTGGATGACGCAAAAAATGCAGTAGATTTAGGTTTGCAACTCTGTAAAGAAACCAATAATATTTATGGCTTACTGTATTCTACAAAAGCTAAAATATTGTACGAGATGCAAAAATATAATCAAGCATTAAGTACAGCCAAAACAGCCCTTAAATACCTTAAACAAAAAAGAAATACCAATTACTGGCAAATAGGCGCGTTTGATATAATTGCTCACATAGAGTTGCATAATGGCGATTATAGAAGTACAGAAGAGCATATTAAACAAGCCTTAAAATTAGCTTCAGCAGAAAGAAAACGGGAATATTCTACGCTTTATATTCTTAAAAGTCGACTGTTTTATGAGAAAAAAGATTACCGAAATGCATTAATTTTCGTAGACGAAGCACTTTCGGCACTGGATAATCAATTTAATAAAAGCAATCTTTTTCCTGAAGTCCCAAACTTATATCCGGAAATTAAGCTCCAACTGGCACTGGTATTAAAAGGAGATATTTTACGAGCTACTAACCACAAAGAAGCAGCATTAAAGGCTTATGTTCTGGCGGGTAATGTTTCTGAAATGTTAAGGTCCGGATATACTTATCGCTCGTCTAAAAGAAAACAGCAGGAAGAAGCGAAGGTTAACGCAGAAAAGATAATTGAGCTCGCCTTCGAACTATGGACAGTTGATAAAAATGAACAATATGCAAAGCTGATTCTGGAAACCTCTGAGAAGACCAAGGCCAGACTTTTATTTGATGAATTAAAGTTCAATCAGGAACGTTTAGCTTCCAAAAATAAAGCCTATGCTGATATTTTAAATCTCGAACGAACAATTGCATATTACGAAAAACAAAAAAGAACAGAGCAGACCTCTAAATTTGACAAAAAATTAGACGACCTACGTTTTCAACTATCTTCATTGAAGAAGAAAAACAATTTCCAAAACTATATACTAGATGTAAATGCCGATCAATTGATAACCCAGATTCCAAATCATGTTATGGCTTTGGTTTTCTTCGTAGGGAAACAAAACACCTACATTATAACGGCTTCATCTAAAGGTATTACAAATATTGTTAAGCTTGGAGAATCTGTCAAACTGGAAAAAGAAGTGAATGATTTTGTTAATCATTTTTTCTATCAAGGTGCTGATGCGATGATGAATACACCGAAAACATTTTTCGCAGAATCCTATAAAATTTACCAGTCTATTTTTGGTACTTTAGATCTGAGTAAGTACGAGCAATTACTAATCATTAAAGACGGAATTTATAATTATTTATCTTTCGACGGACTGATAAGTTCGAAACATTACAGCAAAAAAATAAAGGAATGGCCATTCCTGATAGTGAGAAAGAAAATTCGATATCAATATTCTTTATATAATATTCCCAGAACTGAAACAAATAATCGTCAACACTTATTTTCTGGTTTTTTCTTAAGTAAAACCGCTGGTAATACTTCACCTATCCCGTCAGTTATATACGAATATAATGTGTTAAAAAATATGATTGATGGCCGTTTTTATAGTAATGACAGAGCTAGTTCTGATATGTTGAAGGAAAAAATTGAAAACAGCAATATTCTCCATATTAGTAGCCATGCACATGTAAACGAATCGACCCTGGAGCCTGTTCTGGAACTATACAATGAAAAATTCTATTTATTTGAAATAGAACCAAATCATTCCGTACCAAAACTGGTAGTTTTAAACGCCTGTCAAACAGGAAATGGCGAATATATTAGTGGTGAAGGAATAGAAAGTTTAGCCCGGGGTTTTCTTGCCGCCGGTACAAAAGCAGTAATATCTTCTTTATGGAAGGTTAACGATGAAGCAGGTGCTAAACTATTAATTTTATTCTATAAAAATCTTCTAAAAAATCACAATCCTGCTGATGCATTAAGGCAGGCAAAACTAAATTGGATTCATAGCCATAAAACCAACCACATTATGGCCTTGCCATACTACTGGGATAGTGCTGTTTATACAGGAGCAGATATAAACATAACTTTTAATAAAGCCTTTAACAGGGCACTTTATATCGCTATTGCAGTCATTATATCTGTAGTGGTAGCCCTTTTAATTTTCCTTTTCATTTCTCATAAAAGCACAAAAAACAGAACTTTACCAAGATCCTAATGCCTTGTATTTACTTCCTTTATTGCTATACAAATCTGAAGAATCTTTTAAAATTCCCTTTCACCAAATTCGCTCCCCGGAAGCTTAATTTTTCTTACCACATTATTCAGGTTAAAACTAAAGTTGAGCATTAGCACATCTTTCTCGTAAATGTAATTTGTGGTAGTGTAAAAATCAGGACCATAGGTCGTAATTCTCTGCTCATTACTATTCAACAAACCCAAGTCAATATTTTGCCATTGGCATACGGCTGTTAACCGGCCTTTTAGAAACTGCTTTTTCAGAGATAAATTGGGAGATAAAAATCTCGAGTCCTCACCCTGCACCGTAGGTCTGTTGGAAAGATAATTTAAATTAGCCTGTATACTAAATGTTGATGATGCCTTAAAGTTGGTGTTTGCGTTTACAGAATACACCCAGTCTGAGTTTTTCAAATTATTCTGGTAATTTAAAATCACACCGTTAATAGTACTTTTATAGATATTAGTTCCCAAATAAACTTGTATCCAATCTGTTAACCCATAATTTGATCCTATCTCAACACCCAATCTTCTTGCTTTTTCCGCATTGGTAAACACACGGTTCAGAATAGTATCTGCATAAACACTGTTTACTCTCTGTATTGGGTTTTTAATATCCTGATAATAAACGGTTGTAAAAAAAGAGCCTTTATTGTAATTTTTAATGATACCGACTTCTGCAAGATATATAAATTCAGGGAGCAAATTTGCATCTCCTTGTTCCAATGTTTCCGAGTGTTCTCTTTCAGGAATAGGGTTAAGCTCAAAATTGTTAGTGCGCTGAACACGCCTGCTTACACCAGACTTGAGCTTCCAATTATTGTCTAAGCTGTATAATATATTTGCAGAAGGAAAGAGATTATCCAGACTCAATTGATAAGTATTACTTCCTCCGGAAATTACCTCTAAGTCCCGGGTTGCATGCTCAAAACGTAATCCTCCGGAATATTCAACTTTATTCGCCTTCCCCGAATACTGTGTGTAGACCGAGTGAATCTGATTAATCGCTTTTACGTCGCCTGTAAACTGCGGTATTATCTCAAAATCAGCATCTCCAATTTCTTTTACCGAATAAATAAATTTACCGTTTTGCTGATCTCTCCGATACTGATAACCTGTTTCTAACTTTCCGCTTCCTATATTTATAACATAGTCTATTTTTCCTCTAAATCCATTTAAGGGATTTTTATAGGTACTCAGCGTATTTTGTATTGTATCAGTTACTTCTATATTCTGGTTTTTAGTAGACCCGTATAGTTTAGCGTGCTCATAAAGCACCGAAAAACTCAATGAAGATTTGTTGGCAAAGATGTGCGTATAGTCTAAGTTTCCCAATATAAAATCTCCCTGTTTATTTTGCAGGTTAGAGTTAAAATATCGCTTTTGGCCGATTGTTTGTCCGGTACTGATTTGCGTATTGACATTATCATAATAAATATCGGCCAAGCGGTCCTGAAATTTATGACTCGCAAAAAAACCAGCAGAAAATAAATTATTTTTTGAAGGCGTGTAGGCAACGTTAAACCTCCCTCCATAGTTATATTTATCAAAGCTACGTTCACCCTTAGAAGGAAATGAAGTTTTTTTATCTCCAATAATAGTATATACATCTCCGTCCCTAAAACCCGCGTTATCATTTCTTAAATAGTTGGCACTTGCCGAAAGATCCCATCTATCTTTCCTAAAACTCAATGTAGCATCTGCTCCGTAACGCTGTTGTGCTTCCTTATTTGCAAAGTCTTTGGTTGAAGGTAATCCTCCTTGCGCATTAACAGCAAAAGCCAGTCCATCATCAGCGCCTTTTTTAGTGATGATATTGATGATGCCACCTTTTCCATCTGGATCGTATTTAGCAGATGGGGCTGTAATCAGCTCTATATCTTCCACAACATTAGCCGGTAACTGGCTCAAGATAGTCTGCGCATCAGTTTGTACAGGTTTTCCATTAATTAACACTAAAAAACCTTTGGACCCCCGCATAGTGATTTCACCCTGCCCGTCAACTACCACAGATGGTGTATTTTTTATAACATCAATTGCCGTTCCTCCCTTAGCAATTACAAACTGATCTGCTTTATAAACTTGTTTATCTATTTTATTAATGTTCTGGACCTGTTGCCCTGTTATTTTAACTTCATTTAAAAAACGCTGATTAATCTGCAGATTTAAGTTACCCAAGTTTTTTCTCTCTGCCTGCTTCAAATTAAAAGCAACACTTTCATAGCTTTCAAATCCTACAAACCGAACCTTTACAAAGTAATTTCCCGCTTGTAGATTTTCGAGTTTAAAATGTCCATTTTCCTTAGAGATTACTCCCGAAATTAACGCAGAATCTGGAAGTTTGTAAATAGATACACTCGCAAATCCTAAAGGAGTTTTATCTTCACGATCGTATGTTATTCCTTCAACAACAGCGTTTTGAGCCAATATAGTACTCGCATAAAGAGTAAACAAAAGACTTAAGTAAACTTTCATCATTAATAAAATTTAAACGCTGCAAGTTTAGTAATTAATCAATACTAATAAGTGGTTGAAAGGACTATTTATATGGTAGAATTGAAAACAAATTTTCTAAAATTAACCGGAGTAAATCCAGTATTATTTTTAAAAAATTTTGTAAAATTTGATGAATCATCAAAACCAAGAGAAAATGCTATTTCATTTATATTCTGGTCAGTATGTAGCAAAAGCCTTTTTGCCTCAAGTATAAATCGATCTGTTATATAGCTGCTTGCACTTTTGCCGGTTTGTTTTACACAATGATAATTTAAATTTTGAGGCGTTACGTTTAAAATCGCTGCATAATCGGCTACTTTCTTATAAATATTTTTGTCAGTATTTAAAAGGTTTGAGAACTTACTATAAATACTATTCTCTGGATTCAGATTTCCGACTTTTAAATCAGGAATACTGAAACTGTTTTCAAAAATAATTCTCAACCATGAATTAACAATAGACTTACGCTCTAAGCTATCCTTACCTCTTTCCTCATATAATTGTTGCAAAGCAAACTGTAATATCTGAATATCAGTTATATCTAAAGACAACTCCTTTTTAGCCCAATTAAAAAGATTCATTAAATAGGGTTCGGTTACCTTATCAAAAAATGACTCCTTTACCATAAAGATATATCCCCTGGGAATTGCAGTAAATTGCCAACAATGTAATTGATTGGGTTGCAGAACAAATACCTGAGGTGTTTTAATAAAAACCTTTTTATTATCTATCCAATGATAGCCCTCTCCTTCAAACAAATAAATAAATTCAAAGTAACCATCATGTTTATGTGGTTTTGTTTTCTTTATAATCTCCTTGAATTTTGAAATTTTAAATTCCAGGCCTTCATCTAACTTGTTTTTAACAGCAATAGGATAGTTCATTAAGTAAATTACAAAGTAGGTAAAACCTATTCTCAATTATTTTAACAGTTAATGTAACATTAAACTGTATACTTACCAGATACGTAATCGCTCACTTTAATAAGCAAGTTATCACATAAACACCTGCATATCTGTGCGTTTGATTAATTACCTTATAAGATCGGCTCCTCTATCCAACCCGAAGTCAACACATCGGCAATATGCATTGTCTTTACCGGAAGATTATGAGCATCTATATATCCCTGCAATTGCATTAAACAGGAAACATCTGTAGAAATAATATATTCGGCCCCCACTGCCATAGCATTATTGACCTTTTGTTCGGCCATTGCCGCAGAAATACCTTCAAACTTTACCGCAAAAGTTCCACCGAAACCGCAGCAAACCTCCTGGTCTTTCATTTCCACCAGTTCCAAACCATGTACTTTCTCTAATAATTTTCTGGGTTCGGTCTTTATTTTACATTCTCGTAATCCACTGCATGAATCATGATATACTGCAACACCTTCCAATTCTGCCCCAAAATAATCCTTATGTAAAACGTTTACCAAAAATTCTGTGAGCTCATATATATTGCTTTGTACACTTCTGCATTTGTTATGAATAGCAGTATTGAAAAAAAGATCATTATATGCATTTCTCACCATCCCCGTACAGGAAGCGGAAGGCGACACTATGTAATTTTGATCAGAAAAATCATTTAAGAACTTACTTCCCACTTTTTTGGCATCATCCCAATAACCAGCGTTATAAGCCGGCTGACCGCAACAGGTTTGCTCCGGATTATAAATTACATGACAACCTGCCTTTTCTAAAATCTTAACTGTATTTCTTGCTGTTTCTACATAAAGCTGATCTATAAAGCAAGGGATGAACAATTCTACATTCATGTACTCTGAGTTATAAGTTACTATTTCACTTAAGTTTCCCTAAGATGTCTCAAATTTGATAATTTTTAAGCGATTTCCCTTGTTTTATTACAAGAGAAAACAGGATACTTAAAGCCAAAACAAAAAATATTGCTAAAAACACCGCTGAGTAGCGCATATTTCCCGTAAGCTCTTCTACCAGTCCAAAGCTGAACAAACCTGCCACAATAGCCAGTTTCTCGGTAACATCATAAAAGCTAAAAAAAGAAGCGGTATCTGAGGTCTGTTCTGGAATTAATTTAGAGAAAGTAGACCTGGATAAAGATTGAATACCCCCCATTATTGCCCCTACAATCGCGGCCAAAGCATAAAACTGATACTCGTTAGCTATGAAATAAGCACTAATACAAACGCCAATCCAAATGACTACCACAACAATAAGAACTTTTATATTTCCAAATATCCGCGATAGCTTAGACATCAGAATTGCGCCACCTATAGCAACAAGCTGAATGATAAGGATAGTTGCTATTAACTTTGATGTTCCCAGTTGCAAAATTTTCTCACCAAAACTAGCTGCCACCAGCATAATAGTCTGTACCCCCATTGCACTAAAAAAATATGCTACCAGATATTTCTTTAAAATCACCATTTTTGATACTTCCGCCCAAACCTTTTTCAAATTATCAAAACCATTAGACAGCTTTACTTTCTCCGCAGCATTAAAGTTAGGACTACTTTTAGGCAATATGCGGATTGAAATTTGGGCAAATGAAATCCACCAAATCCCCACCAGCAAAAAAGATAATCTTGCGGGGAAGCTGGCATCGGTAATTCCAAAAAGCTCTGGTTTCAAAACGAAAACGAAACATATAATTTGCAGAATAACGCTACCCACATAACCATAGGCAAAGCCTTTGGCGCTTACAGCATCCTGATTTTCTTTCGATGCTATTTCCGGCAGATAAGAATTGATAAAAACAATCCCTCCGCAATAACCAATTGCAGCCAGAGCAAAAAATATCAGGCTAATTTCTAAAGTATCCAGGGTAAAAAAGAAAAGACCTGCGCAGGATAAACCTCCTAACCAGGTAAACAACTTTAAAAATATTTTCTTATTTCCATGATAGTCTGCCATGGAGGTAAGCAAAGGCGAAATAATAGCAATTATTAAATATGCTACGGCCAAAACATAATTAGACAAAGCTGTATTTACAAAATCGAAACCAAAGAATTTCACCTTATCTCCAAACTGTTGAGTAGTTGTTATAGCAGTATAGTAAGCAGGAAAAATGGTAGAGGTTATGACTAAATTATAAGATGAGTTCGCCCAATCGAACATTGCCCAGGAGCGGACAACTTTTTTATCGTCTTTTAATGACATAAAATATAAAATATTGTAAAGTTTGACTTCAAAAGTAAAAATTCAAAATAAATGTTAATCTTTTTTTACTCTAAAACTTCTCTTCTACTCCTAAACCAAACAATGCAAAGTCATATTTCACAGGATCCTGCGCATCAAATTTTCTTAAATTTTCAGTCAGTTCTAAAGCTGTTTTCCAATCAGTTTGCTTACGGTCTATCAAGCCCAGCTTCCTTGCTACCCTATCTACATGCACATCGCAGGGGCAAATCAATTGTGAAGGTTTAATTCTGTTCCAGATTCCAAAATCGACACCACAGTTATCTTTTCGTACCATCCAACGCAAAAACATATTGATACGTTTACAAGTCGCATTTTTCATTGGAGAAGAAATATGCTTTACTGTCCGTTGTGGAAAATCTTCCAGCGAAAAAAAATACGACCTAAAGAAGTTTAAATTCCCCTCTACATGAGGCATTGTGAGTAAGTTCGCATAGCAAACATTACTTTTTTCATCTGTATCAGCAACACCACCTAAAAGGTATTCATCTCTGACTACAGACTGCTTAAATGGCAAAAAAGCATCTTCCAAACTATCATAAACTTCATAATGCTGCTTAAAAAACTGAATAAAATACAGTGTATCTGTATAATTAAAAGTACGATGTTTAAATTTCTCGAACCTCTTCAAATCGGTCTCCTTATGATGTAGAATAAAGTCGTAAGGTACACCGTCCATTAAATCTATCAGTTCCTTAGATTTATTGATAATCGTCACCCGCTGTCCCCACGCTAAGATAGAAGCCCAAAATCCCATAATTTCAATATCCTGCTTTTTACTGAAAAGATGCGGAATACAGATGGGATCGTTCTCTACAAACCCGGGTTGGTTATATGCTATTACTTTTCTGTCTAAAAATTCTTTGAGTTCTTCTTCGCTATTGAAAGTTTTCATTACCCAAAGGTACATTATTCGCTCATACTGGAATTCTCTTAAAAAGATTATATTTGCATTAATCATAAGGGGTGCTGATAAATTTGGCTGAGATTATACCCATTAATGTCTCTTCATGACATTATAAAGCTGATCCAGATAATGCTGGCGTAGTAAAAATGGCTTACAATCGCCCCTGTTTTTTTATTTAATCTTTAAAGGGGTGACGTTAGTAGATATTCAGGAGTGGTTAATCCTATTTTTATCGCAAATCAAAGAAACGGGAGTATTAGAATGGCTTGCAGTAATTTTTGGTGTTTCGGAAGTATTACTCGCAAGAAAAAATAATATTTTGCTTTATCCGGCCGGAATAATTTCCATCTTACTTTCCTCGTACCTGCTTTTTCATGCGAAACTTTATGCCGAAACGCTATTGAATGCTTACTATTTGGTTATGAGTATTTATGGCTGGTATTTCTGGATTCATAAAAAATCTAAACCCGATGTGAGGATAAGCCGGACAACAAAAAAAGAAATGACCATAGCACTTTCCATCGTAAGTATTGGCTTTGTTGTACTTTATCTATTTCTCCTCAATTTCACCAGTTCTGATGTTCCTTTAGAAGATGCTATCGTAGCGTCTACAGCATGGGCCGGAATGTGGCTTCTTGCCAAACGGAAAATAGAAAACTGGATTTTCTTAAATGTTTCCAATATTATTGCTATTCCATTATTGATACATAAACATTTACCTATGATGGCTATGTTGACACTTTTCTTGTTCATTGTCGCTATTTTTGGTTATTTCGATTGGAAAAAAATCTATAAGCAAGAGCAATTACAAGCAAATCCCTAAAACATGTCAGATTTCTTTAAACCCTCGTGGACAGAAACTATTAGAAAACATGCTGCCGAAGCAGAACAGTTGGGTAAACTACACCCTAAAATTCTGGATTTGATTTACAATGAAAACTGGTTTAACTTGTATGTTCCTAAAGAATATGGCGGATTAGAAAAACCGCTTCCAGAAATATTACGATTGGAAGAAAATTTAGCAAAAGCAGATGGCAGTCTGGCCTGGACTGTTACTTTGTGCAGCGGTGCAGCCTGGTTCTCCGGATTTTTAGACAAAAATTTGGCAAAGGAAATTTTTGCAAATCCTAAAACTTGTTTTGCCGGAAGCGGAGCCGTTAGCGGCACTGCTATGAAAACGGGAAACGGCTATCTGATTAACGGAGTATGGAAATACGCCAGCGGGGCCCTGCATGCTACTATTTTTACGGCAAACTGTACTATTGTAAACGGAGACAATTCTCCTGTATTAGCCGAAAATGGCGAAGAATTGGTAAAATCTTTCATCCTAAAGAAAGAAGAAGTTGAAATTTTAAGTGAATGGGCCTATTTTGGACTTATCGCAACTGGTAGCCACGCCTTTAAGGTCAATAATTTGCAAATTCCATTCAACAGAGAATTTAAAATTAATGGAGAATTACAAGTAGACATTCCTTTACTAAATTACCCCTTTCTGCAATTAGCAGAGACTACACTGGCCGTAAACTATTCTGGCATGGCTTTGCATTTTGCGGAGTTGGTAGATGATTATTTCTACACCAGATCAGGGATAAAAAGATACACTGCCGAACAAGTTAAATATTTCGAGAAAGAATTCTCAGATCTTAAGAACAATTTTAAGCTGATAAGATCTAATTTCTTCAATAGCGTAGATTTATCATGGAAAGAGTTTTCAGAAACCGGACTGTGCAAACAGGAAACTTTAAATTCAATAAGCAAAAATAGTCGCATACTTGCTCACACTGCCAGAAAAATGGTAGATACATTGTATCCTTATTGTGGTTTGGAAGCTGCTAAAAAAGCCAGTGAGCTAAACAGAGTATGGCGAGATTTACATACGGCAAGTCAGCATTCTTTGTTGACTTTTGATTTTTAATATGTTAATTTAGTAATTTAGCATACTTAATTTAGGTTACTTTTTTAAACCTCTTAACTGGAAACTGAATTTGCATATTCAAAATCTCTTAAGCTACCTCAATACAAATATCCTATCTTATCCTAAAACCCCATAAAAGTCCATTAAACTCCGTGAAAGTCTGTAAAAGTCCGTGAAAGTCCGTTGTTATACTGCTTTTGGTTCGCTCCTGCTTCGGTTACGACACGCTCACGCTACTATTGTTCTTTTGGATAACCTTCCAGGGTTCCGAATCATTCCCGAATCAGATACAAATAAGTCCAGTAAAGAAAGTATGGTCAAAAAAATATCTTGTATGAATATCCACTTCATACAAAAAGCCTATCTTAACATGTACTATTTATAAAATATGAAAAACGAGTTAACAGAAAATGATTTAGTTCAGCTCGCCAAACAGCTAAGCTGTCCTGAAGGTCAAACGGAATAAAGACCGCCGACATGATGAACGAAGGGAATATAGAAATGACATTATCTTCCATTAAAGCACTTAACATTAAAGATGGAGATGCAATTTTGGAATTAGGTCACGGAAACTGCGGACATCTAAGCAAAATCTTAAATGAAGCAAATCATATTCAGTACACAGGTCTCGAGATATCGGAAACCATGAAGCAACAAGCTTTACTTAAGAACAATGAATTTATATCTGATAGCACAGTAAGATTTAATATTTATGACGGCGAAGACATACCTTACGACGGGAACACCTTTAATAAAGTGATGACAGTAAACACCATTTATTTCTGGACAAATCCATTGCATTTATTAGACGAAATATACAGAGTACTGAAACCTGATGGTTTCCTTGTTTTAAGCTTTGCACAAAAGGAATTTATGGAAAAACTGCCTTTTACCAAGTATGGCTTCAATTTATTCGACAATCAAAAACTATCAGAACTTATACAGCAAACCAAATTCAAAACAGTCGAATTCATTGAAAAGGCCGATGTGGTCAAAAGCAAAACCGGGGAAATAGTTAACAGGCTTTACACTATAGCGAAACTCGGAAAATTTTAAAGAGGACCTGCTGCAACCTCTCTGATGATTAGAAATCGCAGCAGGTCCTTTTTACTTATTTTTTTAATGCTTCCTTTACATTTTCGATTTTTCTGTCTGCTTTCTCAGCAGCGTCTTTCATGTCATTCTTAGTTTCCTGAGCGGCAGACTTTGCACTTTCAACGGTACTGTCTACACCTTGCCTGATATCCTGTACGGCATTATTTGTTGCGCGTTTAGTTTTCTCCCAGGCTAACTTTGCCTCTTCCAAAGTTTTTCTAGCCGCTTCTTCGGCTTTTTTATCACCCTTTGCAATAGCATCGTCAAGAGCTTGCTGAGCTTTTTCGATCTTCGCTTTCATTTCAGCTTCAACTCTGTCTACAGATTGGTCCAAGGAGTCTATGGCCTGGTCTAACTGCTCACCTGCAGTCTCTTGTTTTGCATTGTTATTGCAAGCTGCAAAAGTTAAAGTGGCAGCAATTGCTGTCAAAAATGTTAATTTTTTCATATTGGTTATTTGTTGATATGAATAACCTAGAAACAGTTTTTATTCATCAATGTTTCATAGTTATCTAAAAAAGCTTTTATAAAAAAAGCGAATAGCCATAAACTATCCGCTTTAATAATATCTAATTTTGAAAAAGCTATTTAAGTGCTTGTTCCAAATCTTCCAAAAGGTCTTCTATATCCTCTATTCCTACACTTAAACGGAGCAGATTATCTATAACACCAACTTTTTCACGCTCTTCTTTCGGAATAGAGCCATGCGTCATAGTGGCAGGATGGTTAATTAAAGATTCTACCCCTCCTAAAGATTCGGCCAAAGTAAAAACTTTAAAAGAAGAAGCTATCCTGAATGTTTCCTGCAAATTTGCGTCTTTTAATACAATAGAGATCATTCCACCAAAACCACGCATTTGTATTTTAGCAACATCGTGATTTGGATGGTCAGTAAATCCCGGCCAATATATCTTTTCTATTTTAGGATGATTCTTTAAGAAATGAGCTATTTTTTCTCCATTCTCGCAATGAGCTTTCATTCTTAAATGTAGTGTCTTTATACCTCGTAAAGCCAGAAATGAATCTTGCGGTCCTGGAGTAGCTCCACATGCATTATAAATAAACCATAGCTTTTTATACAGTTCCTCGTCCTTAATCACAATAGCCCCCATAACAACATCCGAGTGTCCGGCAATATATTTCGTTACAGAATGCATGACTATATCTGCCCCCAAATCCAAAGGGTTTTGCAAAAAAGGTGAGGCAAAAGTGTTATCTACCGTCAGTAGCAGATTATTTGCTTTAGCAATTTTAGAAACCGCAGCAATATCAATAATCTGCATTGTCGGGTTTGTTGGAGTTTCTATCCAAATTTGTTTGGTGTTCCCGTTAATATAAGGAACGATATTCTCGGGTTGGGAAAAATCTACAAAGTGAAACTTGATACCATAATTAGCAAATACTTTTGTAAAAATACGATAAGACCCACCATAAAGATCATTTCCGGTGATAACTTCATCTCCCGGTTTTAACAGCTTCATGATGGCATCTGTAGCCCCCATTCCGCTGGAAAAAGCCAACCCGTAATTACCGTTTTCTAAAGCCGCCAAACAATCTTCCAATGCCTTACGTGTAGGATTTGTACCTCTTGAATATTCAAATCCCTTATGATCTCCGGGCGATGCCTGGGCATAAGTAGAAGTTTGGTAAATAGGCGTCATCACAGCTCCCGTTGCCGGGTCTGGATGTTGACCTGCGTGAATAGCTTTAGTTCCGAATTTCATATTGCTTCAGTTATTGTTATTCGTTGTTAGACTTAAATGACATCTGCTAACTTAAAATCTAACATCATTTATATATACCAGGCTCTATCAACTACTCAATCATTTCTTAATACTTAATACTTAATACTTAATACTACCTACCTTTAATAAGCTCTGGCAAATAAAACTCTTTGCGTAGATGGCTTTCCTGTTAATATACAAACACCTTCTTCTTGTTCGTTGTTTAAAGGAATACATCTGATAGTTGCTTTTGTTTCCTCTTTGATTCTTTGCTCAGTTTCCGGAGTTCCATCCCAATGGGCGGAAACAAAACCAGGTTGCTCATCAAGAACACGTTTAAACTCTTCGTAAGAGTCTACTTTTACTGTATTTTCTTCTCTAAATTGAAATGCCTTTTGATAGATGTTATTTTGAATTTCTTCCAGTAATTGTTCTACTACATCTTCAATATGATCTCTGGATATAGTTTCTTTGGTTCTGGTATCTCTTCTAGCTATTTCTATCGTATTATTATCCAAATCTCTGCCGCCCATTGCCAAACGAACCGGAACTCCTTTCATTTCATATTCAGCAAATTTAAAACCAGGTCTTTGCGTATCCCTGTCGTCATATTTAACAGAAACACCCTTAGCTTTTAATTTAGCAATGATATCATCAGCTACTTCTGTTATTCTTGCCAACTCTTCTTCTCCTTTATTAATCGGAACAATAACCACTTGTATTGGAGCTAATTTTGGCGGCAACACCAAACCTGCATCGTCTGAATGTGCCATAATCAAAGCCCCCATTAAACGGGTAGAAACCCCCCAGGAAGTTGCCCATACAAACTCCTGCTTACCTTCTTTACTCGTAAATTTAACATCGAAGGCTTTTGCAAAATTTTGTCCCAAGAAATGAGATGTGCCCGCCTGTAGCGCTTTTCCATCCTGCATTAATGCTTCAATACAATAAGTTTCTAAAGCTCCCGCAAAACGCTCGTTAGCTGTTTTTTTACCTCTAACAACCGGAAGTGCTAACCAATTTTCGGCAAAATCTGCATAAACTTCCAGCATTCTCTCTGTCTCTTCTACAGCTTCTTCTTTCGTAGCATGTGCTGTATGCCCCTCCTGCCATAAAAACTCCGCTGTTCTTAAAAACAATCTGGTACGCATTTCCCAACGTACTACATTAGCCCATTGGTTTACCAGAATAGGTAAATCACGATAAGATTGAATCCACCCTTTGTAAGTGTTCCAAATAATAGTCTCTGAAGTAGGTCTGACAATCAGCTCCTCTTCCAGTTTTGCTTCCTCATCTACAATGATATTTCCTGTACCATCATTTTTTAACCTATAGTGGGTAACAACGGCACATTCCGTGGCAAACCCATCCACATGAGATGCTTCTTTAGAAAAAAATGACTTTGGAATGAATAAAGGAAAATAAGCATTTGAATGTCCCGTTTCTTTAAATTTTTGGTCTAAAACAGATTGCATCTTTTCCCAAATCGAGTAGCCGTAAGGTTTAATGACCATACAACCCCTAACGGCCGAATGTTCTGCTAAATCTGCCTTGGCTACCAACTCGTTATACCATTGCGAATAATCTTCTGATCTGCTTGTTAATCCTTTACTCATAAACTATGTTGGAATATTTTTTGTATTTATTTTTAATGTTTTTAATGCGGTCAAAGTTAAAAAATATTAAGCGTATTAAGTCCTTTAATATTTAAACCTTTTGATTGTATTATCGTCTATATCTTTGTATCGTAATATTTACTAAAAACGTATAAGTTAAGTGTAGATGTTACCTATATTTATATACTAAATCTGAGGGAGATGAAAACGAATATTATATATATATTATTATTTGGCGGGTTGGCTTTAACATTAGCCAGTTGCACGACCAGCCAGATGGCTGTACAAAATGCAGCGAATGGAGACGATGTATATAGCTCTAACGTAGAGGCTAAAAAAATAACTTACACTCCAAGGCGAATTGAAGATTATCAATCCGGAAACGAGAATAGCGATTATTATCAGGAAGATAACAATTCAAGAATAGATATAGACCGCAGATCTCCTTATAGCTGGAGAGACTCTTACTATGACAACTATTTGTCTTACGATCCGTTTTATTATGATCCGTTTTATTCTAACAGCTGGTACAGGCCAGGTTTATCTGTAGGCTTAGGATGGAATAACTGGGGATGGAATAGTTGGAGTATAGGCTGGAATAATTGGGGATACTACGATCCGTTCTACTATGGATGGAATAGCTGGTATTATAATCCATGGGCATATAATCCATGGTATAGTCCTTACAGATATAATTACTGGGGAATGTATTCTGTTTACAATCCTGTTTACTGGGGTGGCGGTTATTATGGTGGGCTTTGGAACGGCAGAGTCGTAGAAAATAACCCTAGACCAAGCAGAGGTGTTTCAGGAATAAGACCTGACCGTACTGGTAGTTCGGGAAGAGTGAGTTCGGGCACTTCTACAGGTGGAAGAATTCAAATGCCTACAACCAGACCGTCCAGAACAGAAGGGACTGTAAGCAGGCCTGGAACAAGTACACGACCTGGTACAACAAGGCCATCGGCTCGCCCGGGAACCGGACAAAGCGGTACACGTCCTACCAGAAATGAAGCACCTCAACGTGTTGAAAGGCCAACTGAGTCTTCAAGACCACAAAGCAGACCTGAAAGATATTCACCTCCGCAGCAATCTCCATCTTCATGGGGGGGCAGCTCATCTGGCCGCAGTAGTAGTGGCAGTAGCGGTGGAGGCAGAAGCAGTTCTGGCGGTGGAAGTGGAAGACCATCCAGATAATTAAAGAGCCTGCTTGCTAGTTTTATGCAGCAAGCAGGCTTTTATTTTAGGAGTTAATTTATACATCATGAAACTACGAAATATATTAGGTTTATTACTGGTTGCAGGTGCTTCCCAGCAAGCTTTTGCACAATACGAAGCAGATGCACTAAAGTTTTCAGGCGCTGAAAGCAGTGCTACAGCAAGGTTTAATGCACTTGGTGGACAACAAACTTCTATGGGTGGCGACCTAAGCTCTATCTATGGAAATCCGGCCGGTTTGGGTATGTTCAGTAAATCTGAATTTGCCTTTACTTTTGGACTAAACGATTACAAAAACAAGTCAACATTCTTGGGTCAGTCTACATCAAGTTCTGTATTCAATCCAACCATTAACAATATTGGAATTGTATTTCACTCGCCCGTATCTAAATTCGGGGACAACACTAAAAAAGGATTGGTAGCAGTAAACTACGGTATTGGTTATCAAAAGAATAATTTCTTTAAGAATAAAATTAAATTTTCCGGTGTAACTGATGCCAATGGTTTAAGCGATTACCTGGCAGAAGCAGCAAATGGAGAGATTGCAAATGGAAATACAGATGCTGCTACTGACGCAGAAAAATTATCTGATAACATAGTCTATGGAGGTTGGCAAGGTTTTTTAATAGAGCTAGATAATGGCAGCTATTTCCCGAATACTTATACAGATGCAGATCAAAGTATGAACATTTTAAGATCAGGAGGACAATCTAATTTAGATTTGTCTCTGGGCCTTAACTTTGGCAATAATGTATACATAGGCGCAGGTGTTGGGATTGCTTCTTTAAATTACAAATCACAGGAAATTTTAACAGAGTCCAGCTTGTTTGCAGATAATAATGATCCTTATGAAGTAGATTTTCTAAAATCTTATAATACCGAAGGTTCTGGTGTAAATTTTAAAATTGGTGCAATTTTAAAACCTGTAAATGAATTAAGACTTGGTTTATCTTTAGAAACGCCAACTTATTACGATTTAACAGATACTTATTACGAAAAGATAGATTTTCTAAACACCTTTAATACGGGAATTGCACAAGATCAGGAATTTAATTTCAATTACAACCTGCGAACTCCTTTAAAATTAAATGGTGGTATATCTTATATATTCGGCAATAAAGGTTTCTTAAGTGCCGATGTTAACTTCGTAGACTATTCCACTATCAAGTTTTCTTCTAACGAATCTTTAACAGACAGAACTGTAAATAACTATATTCAGGCAAACTACAGAGACGTGGTTAACTTTGGAGTAGGAGCCGAATTTAAAGTAAGCAACGAATTTGCAGTAAGGGGCGGTTATCGTTATATGGGCGATCCGTATGTAAAAAGCAGCACAGACAATTCTATAAATAGATATTCTGGTGGTTTCGGCTACCGGGTAGGAAATTACTCTATTGATGCTGCTGTAATGCTATATGATACCAAAGATGGTTATAGTTCATACACTTTAGGTGGCGGCAATGAACCCTATGCAGATATTACTAAAAATATTACCAGAGTTTCCTTAACCTTTGGAGCAAGATTTTAATAAAAAGAATTACATTACAAAGGGTGCAAAGAACATAAAGAGAAATTATCTTCGTGTACTTTGCACCCTTTGCGATTATACCCTTACTCTGTTTTCATGGCAACTTCAATCTTCAAAAACTCCATCAAGATTTAACCTGAAACCAGGTAAAACATCAGAAGTTATTTCTTCACTTAAGGTAAACAGACGGGATGGCTTATATTTCCCCTCATCATTCAAAGTATACTTCAGGAAAGTCTTTTCCGAAGAGCTTATAACCCAGTATTCCCTCACACCAAACTCTTCATATATTTTGTATTTATTTAGCAGCTCTTTTTTATTATTTCCAGGTGAAAGTATCTCCACAACAATATCAGGAGCACCTATACAACCCTTATCATCTAATTTAGACAAATCGCATATTACACATATATCGGGTTGTAATACGGTATAAATATCTTTATCAGCTTTACTATTTACAGGAAAGCGGACATCAAAAGGAGCAACGTAAACTTTACAGGGTTTATTTCTCAGATAAAGTGAAAGCTCTACGAAAATTTTTCCTGAAACTTGCTGATGAAGCCTTGAAGGTGCAGGGCTCATTTTGAATATTTTCCCCTTTAATAGCTCTACCCTATCGCTAAAAAACCAATTTAAATAATTAGAATAATTATAAGTCAACGATAAGTCCAGGTCCTCTAACTTTTCTATTGGACCTTCCTCCAAAGTATTATATGGTCTGGTTTGTTTCATTATTTATTTTAAGTTATTTACACTAATTTTTTTTAGCACATATCTCTAACAAATATAGTAACATCTTAATAAACAACCAATAACACAACTAAATTTTTTAGCAAAAAAAAAAAAAAGCCTTTCCAACTTTATTGGAAAGGCTCTTATTAAAAATATAATGATTTATTTGCTACCATTGTATGCCCGAAGCATCCAGCTGGTTTTTTCCTGAAATTTCACAAATCCAGTAATCATATCTGCGGTACCTTCATCGTTTACATTTTCTGAAGCCATTTCTATAATTTCTCTTTCAAGATCTATTAATACTTTATAATCTTCGAGGATAGCCTCTACCATCTTGTTCGGAGCCAGCCCCTCTGTATTAATCTCTTTAATTTTTGACACCTTAATATAATTTGCATAAGTGCTATGCGGAGACTTGCCTAAAGTAAGTACTCGCTCCGCCAACTCATCTATCGTTAATTGAGCATTGTTATATAATTCCTCAAACTTAAGATGCAATGTAAAGAAATCATTTCCCCTTACATTCCAATGGCATCCACGTAATTTTTGATAATGTATCTGATAATTTGCTAAAAGATCATTTAACAAATCCACAAGTTCTACAACCTCTTTGTCGTCAAGTCCTATTTTATTTGTTGCCATATTTTTTATGAATTTAGTCTTTTAACTATAACATTGTAGTTCTCTATTTTGTTTACAACAATTGGAACACCACTATCAATAAAGCCATCATTAGAAACAGCATCATACCATACTCCATCAATATCTATTTTACCAGACGGCCTTAACGCCGTTTTTGCAAACCCCTGCTTCCCAATCAATTCCAAAGATGGTTTATTAACTTGATATCCTTGTCCGGCTCTCTGCTCATCCTCCAATACCAATCTCTTAAATACCCGCGACTTCAAAATATTACCACCAAAAATCACCGATAAAGTGATTGAAGCTATTATAGATATAATTACTAGCAAAAATGCATTCACAAGTCTTTCTCCCGATGTTATATTAAAATCAAAAAAATCATTTATTACCAGACTTAAGGCCAAGCCGCTAATAACAAATATGATTCCCAATATACCGAAAATACCAAAGCCCGGTATGAGAAAAATTTCCAGAATCAAGAATATGACACCAAGAACAAAAAGCACTATTTCCCAATTAGCAGCCAGGCCTTCCAGGTAAAGCGGAGCAAAAAATAACAGGGCAGCAATAACAGAGACAATTAATGCGAAACCCACTCCCGGAGTTTGTAATTCAAAATATAAACCTCCAATAATTAGCAGTATTAATATTCCACTTATCGCAGGAGTAAGTAAAATCCCGATTATTCTATCTAACAAGGTAGGTACAAATACCTCCACAGATGGTTGTTGTATACCCTCTTTTTCAAAAATCTCCTTAATAGAATTAGCTTCTCCATCGCAAAACTGGTGCGCTATGGCTTCCGATGTGGTAAAGGTAAGCACTTTTCCCTTTGGCTTAACGTTTGGAATATCCAGATCTGGATCTACAAATCCTTCAGCGATTTTTGGATTCCGGCCCTTACTTTCGGCTGTTGTTCGCATTAAACCCCGCATATACGATTGGTATTTTTCGGGAAGAACTTCGCCATTTCCACTTACCACACTCGCTGCTCCAATGCTGGCACCCTTATGCATATATATTCTATCGCAAGCAATAGAAATTAAAGCCCCTGCAGAAGCTGCATTATTGTTGATGTATACAATGGTTTTTAATTCCGTATTCAACAAAGCTGTTCTTATAGAATCTGCATAATCTAACATGCCACCAAAAGTATTCAGATCTATTAATAAAATTTCAGCATTATCTGCCTTGGCATTTTCGATAGCCTTTTTTGTTATCCTCCAGGTAGCCGGATTAATTTCGTCCTTTATCTCGAATTGATAGATTTTTGTCTGTGCTCTTAACGAAAGTTGTAACAATAAAAAGCAAATCAAGTATAATATCCTTTTCATGTGTAGTTTTTATTTTTTAACGTCAAATGCCTGTTTGTAAACAAACATCAAACCTTTGATGATAAAAATAAACATTCTTCTTATGGATTTTAATGTTTATTTCATCATGTTTGGTTTCATATTTTATATTTTTGAAGCATATGCCCGATAAAGATACATTTAAGCTGTTACTCTCCGAAAAAGTAAAGGGAATTATATGGAAAATTGTTCTGGACGACAAGGAGCAAATTTTACTTGTAGAGAGTCGTACCGAACAAAAAGAAGTTTATTTCTATGCCTTTGATCTTAAAAGCAACCGTTTTCTGATGAAAGAAAAAACCTTTGAGGAAAAATGGCTTATTGGCATTTCAGGCATCCATAAAGGAATTGCTTATTTCTACGCTTTCGAGAATGAATTTAGTCCCGGTAGAAAAGGCATTATAGCTTTGAATTTATACACTCAACAAATAGCTTGGGAAAACTACAACTATGTTTTAGAGCGTATTTCTAAAGATGGAATACTAGCTTATAATGCAAAAATACAACCTAAGCGATTCGAATTACTGGATGCTGAAACAGGATTGTTACTTAAAAATATCAGGCAAGAAGAAATTTATGAGTATCCGATGGTTAACAACGCCATTAAAATTCCAGAATCTCATTTTGAAGACGAGATTACCAATAATTTTCAAAAGCTAACAATCAACGATTTAACCATCAAAGCCAGCTACTTAAGAACAAATGACTCTGTAAATCATATTTTGGAGATCTTCAAAGAAGGTAATTTAATTTTTACCGATTATCTTTTTAAAGATATACAAAAAGTCGCTCCGGATACGTTCTTTGTATGGTTTAACAAACTAGTTTACATCAGAGACAAATCAGAAATTGTCGTTTATTTATTATAATTGTAAAGTTTTTACAGATAAGATTTTATAAATGAAGCTTAAAAACATTCTAATATTTACATTTTCTATATTATCATATGCCGCATCGGCTTCGTCACTAAAAGACTCTATTGGCATAGAAAATCTATCAGGAAAAAAGATTATCCTTCACAAGATAGAACCAAAAGAAACGTATTACTCAATCTCCAGAAAATACAATATTCCGCCCAGGAAAATAATGGATTTTAACAACAATATTTCCCTGGGAATTGGTGCTGTTATTAAAATTCCGACCGAACAGGACTTTTCCACTACTAAACCTCCTGTAGTTTTCGGCAATAAATCAAATTCTGGCAGAGTAACACAACAAGAATCTGCAAAAACAGGGGGGAGCAAACAGGAAACTACTCACGTTGTACAGGCTAAAGAGACCCTATATGGAATTGCCAGCAAATACAATATGCGTGTTGATGATTTAAAATTATTAAATAATCTTACAGGAAATAATCTTAGTGTTGGACAAACACTAAAAGTACTGGTAAACGAGTCTGTTAGCCTTAAACCAGAAGTCGTAACTAACAGCCAGGGCAAGCCAGAAATTGTTAAAAACACTCCTCCGGTACAGGAAACACCTAACCGAATCAGATATATTGATTCTACAGACTCGGGAGACAATATCAATATACAACGGAACAGATATGGTATTACAGAAAAGAACGAGAAAGGTGTTGCCGTTTATATTAATGATGAAAACCTGGGAAATACAAAAAGCTACGCATTACACAGTATTGCTCCCATTGGAACAATCGTTAAAATCACAAATCCAATGACCAACAGAAGTGTTTTTGCAAAAGTAGTTGGAAAATATACCGAAAATGAAACCACAAAAGATGTCATCATAGTGATCAACAAAGCCGTTGCAGATGCTTTGGGAGCTTTAGATAAAAGATTCTTAGTAAATATCACCTACGGCTTACCGAATGACAGATAAGCCTTATATCGTAGGCGTTGCAGGTGGAAGCGGTTCAGGTAAAACATTTTTCCTAAATTGCTTCCTCAATCATTTTTCTTCAGATGAAGTGTGCCTGATTTCTCAGGATGATTATTATTTCCGTGTTGGAGGAAATATGACTGCCGAAGAAAATAAACTTTATAATTTTGATCTTCCTTCGTGTATTGATGTGGAGAAGTTTGAACAGGATATTTATAAACTGATGCATTACGAAACAGTTTATATGGAAGAATACACTTTCAACAATAGCAACTGGAAACCAAAGATATTAGAAAATAAACCGGCACCTATCCTCATTATAGAAGGATTATTTATTTATCATTACGAGAATATTACCCCCCTGTTTGATTATAAAATTTTTATTGACGCACAAACTGAAATCGCGTTGGAAAGACGCTTAAGCAGAGATTTAATTGAAAGAGGTTATTCCGAAGAAGATATTTTATATAAATGGCATAATCATGTAATGCCTTCTTATGAACAATATTTATTACCACACAGACCGCTATGTGATATTGTAATAGATAACTCTGTCAACGAAATTTCAAATATTTTAAAAGTTACAGATGCTATATCAAGCGACATAAGAGCAAGATTAAAAGTGGATAAATAAATTATTCATCCACTTTTTCTTTTTTATTTTTAAACTTACCCCATTTTTTATTGTTGGACTTCTTTTTAAAATTGGTCTTACTCTTTTTCTTCGCAGGGGCATATATTGGTGCCTCTCCCAGTTCTTCTGGTAAAGCTAATTTTTCTATTTCCCTTTCTATAAGCAACTCTATACGCTGAAATTTGTATTGATCCTTATCATTTATAAAAGTTATGGCAGTCCCGGTTGTTTCTGCCCGGGCAGTTCTGCCTATTCTATGGATATAATCTTCGGGGTCTGGTGGCACATCAAAATTAACCACCAGATCAATTCCCACGACATCTATTCCCCTGGAAATAACATCTGTACCTACCAGAACAGGCAATTGCCCACCTTTAAACTGGTTAAGTAAACTCTCGCGTTGACTTTGTTCCAAATCGGAGTGAAATGCCTCTGATTTTATTCCACGTTTATTTAATTCGTTATTTATAGCTTTTACAGTTTCTTTTTTCGAAGCGAATATGATAATGCTCTTGAAACCTCCGTTTTTCAGAATAGAAATTAACAGTTTACCTTTCTGGGCATCAAAAGCCATATAAGCCAACTGGTTAATTCCTTCAGACGGTTTAGAAATGGCTATGTTTACCTCTGCAGGTTGTTTTAATATTTTCTTTGCCAATCCTCTTATCTTAGATGGCATTGTGGCAGAAAATAACAAGTTTTGCCTTCTTTGGGGTAAATAACTGATAATGCGTACTATATCATCATAAAACCCCATATCTAACATTCTATCCGCTTCATCCAGAATCAGATGCTCCAGATGATCAAATTTGATTTTTCCCGACGTCAAATGTGCTATTATTCTTCCAGGGGTAGCTATAATTATATTTACACCTTCTCTTAAAGATCTTTTCTGCTGTTCATAATCAATGCCGTCGCCTCCTCCGTAAACCGCTATAGAAGTGGCCTGAGTAAAGTAAGCCAACCCCATAATCTGTTGATCTATTTGCAGAGCAAGCTCTCTCGTGGGTACAAGAATAAGCGTATTAATTTTTTCGGTCTGCTTTTGATAAATCTTATTTAAAACAGGTAGAAGATAAGAAGCCGTTTTTCCGGTACCCGTTTGGGCACATGCTATAATATCTTTATTCTGCAGAACAAGTGGTATGGTTTGCTCCTGAATTGGAGTTGCTTTTGAAAAGCCCATGCTGTCTAATCCTTCCTGCAGCTCTGGTACAAAATTAAATTCTTCGAAACTCAATATAGTTTGATGTGTTGATAATCAGATGTAAAATTAGATATATCTTTATACATACCAATTTAATAGTGAATTTTTTTAATAAAAACATGTTAAAAGATTGCTCTTAATAAGCTCAATTTGGTGCAAGCGTCCGCTTGTACCTCTAATAATAATAACTTAATAAGCACAAGCGGACGCTTGCGCTATAGTGAGGATTAAAGATCAACCAGAAATCACAAATGATATTTTCCATCAGTAAGTCTAATCTCGCCTGCATCCAAAAGTAATCGTATAACTTCCAGTCTATAATTGTCAGTTCCTAATTTTGATGCCGTTACCAATTGTTCTAAATCCAGAGAAGAATGACTTAGTGCTTGCAGTAATTCCTCTACCAGTTGCTTTTTCAATTGCAAAGCTTTCTTTTTATCTATACATATATCACAAATCCCACACTCTTCCGGATTTATTTCATCGAAGTAACGAAGTAATTGCTGACTGCGACATTCCTTTTTGCTTACATAGTTAAACATAGTTTCCATCTTAGTCTGATAAACCTCTTTTCGCTGCTGATAATAAACCGCATCTATATAAAGGTTCTCCAAAGCATATCTGGGCTGAATAAACGTAAGCAATGGTTGGTCAGTCTTTTCTACATAAGTGATTACTTCCAATTTATATAACTCGCGCAACATTTCAGTAACTTCTTTTGTCGAAAAAGTAGTACGTTTGGCAATTTCAGATTCTTTTATAGCTACAAACCCATCAAAAACACCTCCGTAAATACGAAGCATGCTTTTAATCAAAAAATCATATTTATAGTTTTCCACCTGAAAACGGTAAAGATCCTCCCCTCCAACTAAAAACTGGACCCTTGATGGCAATAAAGCATTCTCACTCAAGACTAAATAATCGTTAGCCTCTAAAGTTCTGATAGCACTAATTGCAACAATCACGTCTAATTGAAATCTGGAACAAAAATCGCCAATATTAAAATTATAAGAGACTCCATTCCCGGCACCAAAAGGAATTTGAAGATAATTACAAAGAGAATGGTAAACCCGCTTTATTTCGTCTATAGGTGGAAAATTTTGTTCGAATCGCTTTCTAAAAACAATGCCGTCCTGTTCCTGAAAAAACATAACCGCAAATGCTTTTTGTCCATCTCTTCCTCCCCTGCCTGCTTCCTGATAATAAGCTTCCGGACTTTCCGGCATTTCATAATGGATTACAAACCTCACATTCGGTTTATCAATTCCCATTCCGAAAGCATTAGTCGCTACAATTACCTTTACCTCATCGTTTATCCATTTTTTTTGAGTAAGGTTTCTGCTTTCAGCATCTAATCCTGCATGATAAAAAGTTGCTGAAATTTGATACTGATTAAGGAATTTGGCCAACTCTACCGTATCTTTTCTGGTACGAACATAAACAATACCGCTGCCCTTAATATTATTGCAAATCTGTACCATCTTCTGAAGTTTATTTTCCAGATTCAGCACAGAATATGATAAATTCTCTCTTGCAAAACTTTGCTTAAAAACTTTTACATCTTTCAGATGAAGCTTTTCTGTAATATCTTTTTGAACAATATCGGTGGCGGATGCAGTAAGCGCCAGCATAGGGATATTTGGATTCAACTCCCTTATTTCATGTATATGCAGATAAGGCGGCCTAAAATCATAGCCCCATTGCGAGATACAATGCGATTCGTCCACCGCAAAAAGATTTACCTTCATGTATTTGATTCTTTCCCGAACCAAATCTGTCATTAATCTTTCCGGAGAAATGTACAGGAATTTAATATCTCCATAGATACAGTTATCAAGAGCAATATCTATTTCTCTCTTACCCATACCAGATATAATAGCCATTGCCTTTATACCTCGTTTTTGCAGATTTTCTACTTGATCTTTCATCAAAGCAATTAAAGGCGATACAACAATGCATATTCCTTCTTTCGCCAGAGCGGGAACCTGGAAGCAAATAGACTTACCGCCACCTGTTGGTAAAAGCGCCAGTGTATCATAATTATTCATTACAGACGTTATAATATCTTCCTGCAATGGTCTAAAGCTGTCGTAGCCCCAATATTGTTTTAATGTTTGGTGTATTGACATAGTAGAGAATCGTATCAAAGCTATAAAATTTATTAAATTGCAGGCTATTTGAAATGCCGATGAATATCATTTTTAGAATCGTCTTACTGGTGTCATTAAGTTTAAGCTTACATGCACAGTGGAATATAGAGAAGCCTTCTGGTCCTACTAAAGCTGTTAACTTTAGTACAAACGAAGGAACATGGATGAATTTAGACGTTAGTCCCGATGGAAAATTTATTGTTTTTGATTTATTGGGAGACATATACAAAATGTCTGCAGATGGTGGAGATGCAGAATTATTGGCCGGAGGCATGGCCTGGGAAATCCAGCCCAGATTCTCTCCAGACGGAAAAATGATTTCTTACACCAGCGATAAAGATGGAGCAGACAATATTTGGATTATGAATGCCGATGGTTCCGGAAAACGAGCCATTACGAAGGAAGATTTCAATCTGCTTAACAACGCAGTCTGGACTCCGGACGGCCAATATCTTATTGCCCGCAAAAATTTCACTAACAGACGTTCTAATACTGCAGGCGAGCTTTGGATGTACCACGTTTCGGGCGGGTTTGAAGGAACTCAACTTACACAAAGAAAAAGAGGACAGCAGAATTTAGGCGAACCTTTTGTTCCAAAAAATGGCAAAGAACTTTATTATAGTGAAGATATCAGTCCGGGTTATCTCCAGTATAACAAAGATCCTAACGGCGAAATCTACCAGATCAAGAGACTGATTCTGGAAGACGGAACTATAGAAAATGTTGCTGGTGGAACAGGTGGTGCTGTCAGACCTCAGGTATCACCCAACGGCAAATACCTGGCTTATGTTAAAAGAAACAAGCTAAAGACCAACCTGATGGTACAGGACCTGGAAACGGGTGAAGAATTTGTACTTTATGATGATCTTTCCCGCGATTTACAGGAAACCCGGGCCATATATGGGGTTTATCCAAACTTTAATTGGCTTCCTGATAATAAAACAGTAATATTTTATGCAAAGGGAAAAATTAACAAAATAGATATTATGTACCAGATGGTACAGGAAATACCTTTCAGAGTTAATGTTAAGCAAACAGTAGCGGAGGCTCTTCACTACGACCAGAAAGTTTTCAACGAAGAGTTTGATGCTAAAATGATCAGGCAGCTGGTAACTTCACCCGACCTGAAAAAAGTAGCCTTTAGTGCCGCAGGATACATTTACGTCAAAAATCTGCCGGATGGAAAACCAGAGCGGTTAACTACCGAAACCGATTGGGAATTTGATCCTTGCTTTAGTCCCGACGGAAGCAGCATTATTTTCACAAGCTGGAACGATGAGCTAAAAGGTTCTATCATGAAGATAGACCTTCTTAGCAAAAAGATAGATAAACTTACCCCACAGGGAGGATTTTACTACACGCCTAAATTTAACAGTAAGGGCGACTTAATAGTCTACAGAAAAGGGGTGGGTAATGATGTGCTTGGTTTTACATTTTCAAAAAATCCGGGTATCTATACTATACCAGCTGATGGTGGAGAACCAAAGTTAATTCTGAAAGAAGGACTCAAACCTCAATTTAACAAAGCGGATAACCGGATTTTTTACATTGCTAAAGAAGACGAAAAAAGCGCCCTGAAAAGTTGCGACCTTAGTGGCACTAATATCAGAACACACTATACTTCTAAACATGGCACCGAATTTATACTTAGCCCAGACAATAGATGGTTGGCTTTTAGCGAATTGTACGATATTTATTTAACGCCATTTATTAGCACTGCCAATGGTACAGAACTTTCTTCCAACACAAAATCTTTCCCGGTAAAAAGGATCTCTACAGATGCCGGCAATTATATCCACTGGAGTAAAGAAAGCAAAGCCCTTCACTGGACATTGGGTTCAAGATATTATACAAAAGAAATTAAAGACGCATTGTCTTTCATGAACGATGCTAAAGAAAAATCTAATTCAGACACGTTAGGAATCGAAATTGGACTTATTTTAAAGACTGATATACCTCAAAGCAAAATTGCCTTTAAAGGAGCAACCATTGTAACCATGAAAGGCAATGAAATAATAGCTAACGGAACTATTTTAGTAGATCAGAATAAGATTTTAGCCATTGGCAAAGATGGGGATGTGCATATTCCCGAAGATGCAATTGTCTATCCTGCTTACGGGAAAACCATCATCCCAGGGTTTATAGACGTTCATGCTCATTTGAAAACCAGCCCGGACGGACTTATCCCTCAACAAGATTGGTCTTATTACACCAACCTGGCTTATGGAGTGACTACGGTACACGATCCGTCAAGCAATACAGAAATGACATTCAGCCAGGCCGAAATGATTAAAGCCGGACGACTGGTAGGGCCTCGTTTGTTTTCTACGGGTTCTATTACCGGCGGGATTGAAAGTGATCTCAAAGCAGGTTTTCAAAGTATACCGGAAATCAAATCGCATTTAAAAAGAATGCAGGCTATTGGCGCTTTTACTTTAAAATCCAGCAATATCATCAGGAGAGATCAGAGACAACGCCTTGTCCAAGCTGCAAGAGAGCAAAAAATGATGATTATACCGGAAGGAGAATCTAACTTCTTTACCAGTATGAACATGATTGCCGATGGTTATAGCAGTATAGAACATAATATTCCAATATTGCCCGTTTATAAAGATGTTACCCAATTTTGGAATGCAAGCAAAACAGCTTATACTCCTACATTAATAGTCTCTAACGGAAGCCAGTTTGGTGAAAACTATTGGTATGACAGGACTAATGTTTGGGAAAACCAAAAATTGTTAAATTTTACTCCCCGGCATCTCATAGACAGCAGATCGAGAAGACGAACCACTTCTGAATATGGAGATTACGGACATATTGATATGTCGAAAGTTGTAAATCAGATTGCAAACGGAGGTTCTAAAATTAATTTAGGATCTAATGGTCGACTGCAGGGACTTGGCTCCCATTGGGAATTATGGATGCTTGGCCAGGGAGGAATGAAACCTCATGACATTTTAAAAGTAGCTACCATTAACGGAGCAGAATATTTGGGTATGGAAAAAGAACTAGGTTCTTTAGAAAAAGGTAAGCTTGCAGATTTGATTGTATTGAACCGGGATCCTCTTCAGGATATTAGAAACACCGAAAATATCAAATATGTGATGGTAAACGGGAGATTATATGATGCAGAATCTATGAATGAACTTGGAGAGAATGTAAAACCAATTAGTAAATTCTGGTGGCAGTTCAACAACAGCGAAAATTATATGGATTTCAGCAAAAATGCAGAAACCTGGACTTTTACTGTTCCAGATTGTGATTAGCTTGTAGTGTTGTATATTTGCCAAACAAATGTTAAAGAACGTACACCTTTTTATTAGATCTGCACTTATTTCTATAATAGATAGTTTCTATCCTTTATTTAAACGCTTTATGCCTCTCCAGACATTCAGGTACGCTGCTTGTGGCGGGGGCAATCAGGCATTAAATATTTTTGTCTATTTTATAGCTTATAATTTTATACTAAAAAAAGAGATCGTCCATTTACCATACATTGCTATTAGTCCGCATATTGCAGCATGGCTTATCGCTTTCGCTATAACTTTTCCTCTTGGGTTTTATTTAAATTTTGCTATTGTATTTAACGGCTCATACCTGAAAAAGAGAATTCAGTTATTTAGGTATTTCTCGGTAGTCCTAATCTGTATTTTGCTGAATTATATTTTCATGAAGCTCTTTGTCGAACAATTCCATTGGTATCCCACAATCTCATTCATTATCACTAATATCTTAGTTACCGTATTTAGCTACCTTTCTCAAAGAAATTTTTCCTTTAAACAAAAGAAAGAAGTAGGGAATACAAAAAATTTAGAAATAAGAGATAAAACTTAATACTGCTGAATAATTAATCCTGATACCCGACACCGTATCCTTCTAAAGATAACTTCTCATAAAGTAAAAAAACACATAACCTAGTATAAGAAAACAACAAAGGAAAATTGCTATAACTTTTAAGAGTTTCTTTTCATCAGCTTTCATAACGCAAATATAGGATTATAAAAGTTAGATTGGCTTTTACATTCAGACACTCGTTTTAATTTCTTTTACTAATTACTTTTCTGCACACCCCTACTAACTAACTAACTAACTAACTAACTAACTAACTAACTAACTAACTAACTAACTAACTAACTAACTAACTAGTAATGAATACTAATATCATCATCAGTCCAGGGAGAATAAGAGTTAACTATAATTTTATCCCAATGCACATCTTTATAGTATTTTCCAGCATTTGCTGTTCGGGTGCAATTCCATGGCCAATAACCAACCGGTGAGTAGAGGTAAACATTGTTCCACTTTACGTTTTCGATATAAGAGCCATTTGTTAAATCTTCATTGCTTTGAGCCAATGTTGTCGCTCTATATATGCCAAAATTTGAAAAATCATCATAAACATAATTATAGGCTGTCCTTGCTGTAAGAGTAGCTAAGGTTTGCCATGTCAATGAATTAATTACAGTAATCGTAACTCTTTCTTCGTTTCCCTGATCTGGGGTTTGAATATTATCAACTGTGTAGCTCAAATATATTTTGGTTAGATTTCCTGGCAATTCAACATGGTTCCAATAACGTTTCCATGTCGCTCCAACTTTAAGGTAAAAATTGTAAAAAATATTCCACTTGTTCGTTGCCAGCCTATAAAAAACACCTGCATCGGTATACATTCCCGTATTAGTTGTACTTCCTCCAAACATAACATACGGTACTTCGTTGCTGGTAATAGATATATTTGAAGGCAATGTAACAAAACCTGTTGCATGGTTATATCCTGTTTTCGATCTTACAACCCAACCAGCACCATTGTTTTGCCCGGCAATAGTATAAATATCCCAATTCTCACACAAATTAACTTCCGCAGTTTTTTCTGTCTTTGCATAACTCAAAGTTTGTGTACCAGAGTTAAGCAGGCTTTGGATATGAGGAACATCATCCTTACTTTGTTTCTCACTTTCTCCCATTTTCAATATATAGGAATCGATAAGGGTATTTACATGTTCTTTTGTTAATAAATTTGTCTCGGCCACGTTGTTCAAATGTTTCGACATGGTGTTTCCAATTACATCAAGTGCATCAGATGACACTCCATTATTGAGGAGATAATCAACACCCTTTACCGCTCCGGTATCGTTTAGCAGTTCAGATTCAGAAACGCCCGTAACTTTACAGGCCACTAAGAATAATGATATAAAGAATGTATATAATAATTTCATTGTGTTTATTTTATGTTAAAAATTTAAGGAGATACACGGTAAATATTATAAAAAACATTTCTTTTAATATTTAATGACTTTTATTCTCTCCAATACATCCTCGTCATTAATTTCAAGTATATAAACTCCTTTGTTATACCCTTTTAAATCTATTTTATAAGTATTTCCGTTTATATTATCTGTTTTAAAAATTAGCTTTCCTGAACTATCGTAAACTTTTACTTTTGCGTTTGCAAAGCCTTTGGCAGCGTTTACCGAAACAAAATCAACTACCGGATTAGGATAGAAAGTAAGCCTATTATTTCCCAGAGGGTTACTTATTTCTATGACATCAGAATAGGTAAAATTTCCATTATGGTCGACCTGCTTTAATCTGTAGTAGGCAACAGAATTTTCTGCTTTGTCTAAATAGGTATAATTAATTTTAACAGATGAATTACTTTTACCCTCTATCCTATCTAAGAAATAAAAGTCTACTCCGTTACTACTTTTTTCTATTTCAAAATAGCTATTATCTTTTTCGGACAATGTAGTCCAGATAAGCATATTTCCAAAGCCTGTAGCTTTTCCTTCAAAATTTCCAAGTACTATAGGTAAAGTCCCTGGTGCCATTTTAAAAATAAAAATGTCCCAACCACCTCCACCATAAATTAAGTTACCGGCATCTCCAAAAGTAACTCCGGCAGCCCCTATAGTTGCGCCCGAAAATGTCCCTTGTCCGTAAATATTTCCTGTTTCATCTACCGCCAAACCTGTAAATCTATCGTTATTAATGCTTCCATATGTTTTCACATGCATTACTTCCCCTATAGCATTCAGTTTTAGGATAAATGCATCAACAGTACCCGAAGCACTTCCCGACGTTAACGTAGCCGTATAACCAGGAGCAAAAGTCAAAGTTGCACCAAAATGTCCTCCTATGTAAATATTATCAGAATTGTCTACTGCTATATTTGTACCTCTCTCATGAAAACCATTAATACCTTTATATAATGCCCAACCAAAGCTTCCATCCGAAGTTTTGAGTTTAACAACAAACATATCACGTGTAGTGGCAGAAACACCACTTCCCGCAACCAAACCGCCACCGAAATCGGTATTTCCGGTAGCTTCACCTGTGATAATGACATTGCCTGATAAATCTGTTGTAAGATCATAGCCACTCGCCGTCTCAGCTGCTGAAAATTGTTTTACCCATCCAAAATTGCCGTTTGATTCCAGTTTAAGTACAAATGCATCTGCAGTTGTACCAGTTGCATTTAGAGCAACTACACTTCCATTAAACTCAGCATTACTACCAATAAAAGATCCGGTTACATATACCTTATTATCTGTGTCGGTTTTTAAAGAATAAATTTTATCTGTTCCTGCTCCACCAAGCTGCTTAACCCAGCTGATTGGCAATACGAAATCGCCGCTACTATTCAACTTTAAAATAAATCCGTCCAGATCGCCCTTGGAAGTAAGCGAAGTTGTACCTCCAAAATCAGTAGTACCTCCAAAATGTCCTGCAAGTAAGATATTCCCCGTAGCATCTATATCTAAACCGAAACCTTCTTCAATCAAACTACCCGTACTTCCACCAATTTTTTTTGCCCAAACAAATTCCCCATCCTTATCCAGCTTAAGCAGAAAAATATCATAATCGCTTGTTCCTGATGTAGCCATGTTACTGGTACCATCTCCCGGATTAAAATCTACGGTTCCCGCAAAGGCCCCTGTTATATAGATATTTTCGTCTCCATCTAGTGCAATAGATGTAGAATAACTAACATTACCAGCAGTACCTACGGTTTTTACCCAAACAAACTCACCGGCAATATTTTGTTTAGATATATAGATCTTATGAGTAGCACCCGATGCCGAAAGTGCTATACTCGAACCAGAAGGACTTGCCGAATAAGCGGTTGCTCCTGAAATATAAGAAGCAGAAGAGTACACATTTCCTCCAGTTGTAACGGCAATATGCTTTCCATAGTAAGAACCATAATGTTCTGCATTAGCTCCTCCAATGCGACCTACCCATGTTTGGGCTTGTAGTTGTATCGCTAAAAAGACTGTTCCAAACATAAAGAACAATTTTCTATTTTGTGATTTTAGTAATTTTTTCATCATAATTTTTCAAGTTTTATGTTTGACAATTGACCTTATATCTTATTATTCGTTTTTCAGGTGTGTATTTATTACAACACTTCGTCTTCCGGATGGGCTTATAGTAACCGTTTTCAAAAGTATTTCTTCGCCTTTCGGAACATTTATAGTCAATTCGTCCTGATATAAATTATCAAAATCATATGGTGTGTAACTATCCATTGTATAATATACACTGGCTCCTTTTACCGGTGATTTTAAGGATATCGTAAACTTTTCTCCTTTCAATGTTTCTTCTTTTACACCTATGGGCGATGGTACTCTATAGCGTTTTCCCTCAGCATCTCGTTTTGCCAGGTGTATGGGAACAATGTCTTCGGAAAACCTGTTCCAATTTTTATTGGAAAGCGGTGTCCAGGCTATTTCAGAAAGAGCATATATCCGGGGGAACAACATATACCAAACTTTATCCGGGTTTTTTATATATTCTGTCCAAACATTTGCCTGAACACCCCTTATGTATTTCTGTTCTTCACTGTTTAAATCTTTTGGAGTAGGGTCATATGCATAAACTTTCTCAAGAGGAGAATAACCACCTTGCACTACAGGCTCTTCTTCCGACCGGCTTTCTCTATGGTCAAAATATAAATGGGTATCCGGTGTCATGATAACGTGGTGTTTTTGCTTTGCAGCAGCAATTCCTCCTTTTGTTCCTCTCCAACTCATGACGGTAGCATTGGGCGCAATACCGCCATCAAGTATTTCATCCCATCCAATAATACTACGCCCCCTGGCATTCAGGTGTTTTTCTATTCTGCGGATAAAATAAGATTGTAACTCATCTTCGTTTTTCAATCCTTCATCTTTTATCCGTTGCTGGCAATGAGTACAAGTTTTCCATTGATCTTTTGGACATTCGTCGCCACCTATATGTATATATTGCGAGGGAAACAATGCTATTACTTCATCTAATACATCGGTAAGAAACTGAAATGTATTTTCCTTGCCTGCACAATAAACATCTTTAGTAACTCCCCATCTCTCATGGGTTTTAAAAGGTCCCGGATATTTACCACAAGCCAGTTCGGGGTAGGCGGATAGCGCGGCAACAGAATGACCTGGCATTTCAATTTCCGGAATAACAGTAACATATTTTGAAGCAGCATAAGCTACCACTTCTTTAATTTCGTCCTGGGTATAGAATCCTCCATATTTTTTGCCATCATATTGAAGCGGCGGTTTTCTTCCATGCCCTATCAATGTCTGATTTCTAAATGCTGCTACTTCCGCTAACTTTGGATATTTTTTTATTTCTATCCTCCACCCCTGATCCTCTGTTACATGCCAATGAAAAGTATTTAATTTATAATGAGCTAATACATCTATATATTCCTTAATAAAGCTAACTGGGAAAAAGTGTCGTCCGACATCAAGATGCAAGCCCCTATAGACATATCTGGGATAATCTTTAATTTCAACAAATGGAAAACCGGCTACTTCGTTGTTATATAATTGTATTAAAGACTGAAGTGCGTAAAATATCCCCCGTTCTGATGGAGAACTTATAGTAATACCTGTTTTTTTAATTGATAACTTATAACCTTCCTCAGGAAGACTTAAGCTTTTATCCAAAATCAGCAACAATTCATTATTTATACTTTTCTTTTCCTGGATAATATTTTTTGCTCCGAAAGTTTTAACTATTGCCGCAGATAACTTTTGAAGGTTTTTGTTTTCTTTCAGAAAACCGTTTGTTCCAATCTTAAATTTTTCTGTTACTTTAAAATACCCTGTAGAAACGTTTACTTCTACAGGATATGGAATGACGGCAATATCGCTTTTTTCCTGTGCTTTTATTTCTCCGAAAAGCATACCTATCCCAAATAGGCATGTTTTAAAAACACCCTTATAATTTAGAAATGACATGATGAAGTCTTTTTAAAGTTAGTTTCCTTTAATTCCTTTTTCTACTGCATTCCATAAGACTTTTTTAAGCGAACTATACTGCGGTACTGTTATATGACACACATCAAAGAGTAGCACACCTCCACTTGACCTGCTCAACATATATTGAATTGAATTTGATATTTCACTTTCTGACTGATAAGGAACATTTCCAAGATCTATTCCCGAAAATACCGGGACCTTATTTCTTGTAACATACTGTACTCCGTTTATAGATCCTTCCACACTCCACCAATGATAAAACAGGTTGGCTGTCGCTGGATTGTCTGCCAGCATAAGCTGTCTAAAATAATTTCCTGAAAAGAACAAATCCAGTTGTTCCGCATAACCTGTTTCTTTATAACCGGGATATGCCCATGAATATGTTAACTGCTCATCATAAAAAGGATCATACGTTTCACTGGCCCAGTTAACTCCAACTTTATAGTAGGTGTTATACCACGCCCCTGAATATGCACCAAGCTTCATATTTGGCTTTGTACTTTTAACAGCGGCTCTGGCTTTAACTATAAATTGCTTTAAAACCATCGATCTGAAATAAAGCCATTTTTGATAATATTTTCCCGTCGTATTGGGTTCTACAGCTCCATCCACTAACTTCCATGAACTGACAATATCTGCAGGGAATTTCATGTATTTCGCATCATTATCATTAAATTTTTCTTCCAGAAACTGTATAAAAAGCTGCTTGCTCAAATCAGAGAAATCTGCATTTATTGTCCTATATCTACAATAGTCCAGTACAATACCATCAGCATCAAATTTAGAAGCTATCTCTTTGATGACATTTAATGCTCTCTCCTGTACAACAGGTGCTGCAGGATTCATAAAAGCGTTGGAACCAGATTCAGTAGCAGTTATTTTGTTACCATTTGCATCGCACACTATAGATTCGTACTTTTTAAATTCTGGATCGTCATAAACAGTACCTATTCTTTTAGTACCATTTCCCCAAACAAAAGTATTTATAGCAAGGTATATGTTCAGGTTTCTGGCCTTTGCTTCGGAAACCATAAATTCTACATAATTATCAGGCAGGTTATAGCCATCCATAGAAGATAACATTCCTGTATAATTACTGTTATACAATGTATATCCTGTATTATGTTTAATATCTACTACCAAACCAGTAACACCTACATATTTAAGGCTATCTAAAATGACTTTGATATCATTTTTATCTCTGAATCTGCCTCTCGACTGAAAGATATTAGCTTGTGCATCTACCCAGGCCAGCACTTCTCTCTGAGGCTCCAGAGTAATTATCTCTTCAGGTTCCTCATTATCGGCTAACACATTTTTGCTTTTTTTACAGCCTAATAATATTCCTGCCAGAATTGGCAGAAATATTATAATTGTTAATTTCAATATATTTTTCATTGTCTAATTAATTTAAATACCTATTTCTTACTCCGCAGAATATACAGTAAACTCATGAGCCAGTATACCATATCCGGACAGCAACATATAAATCTGCATTCTGTCTCCATTATTTGAATATCCCAGTGCTATATCTCCCGCCCCCCCTGTGGCCGGTGCGCCTGGAGCAAACTGCTCTGAATTATACACATTCAATAACGAATATGAGGGATCTGTAGCCGGAGTTGCCATTCTTGCCGGATTTGTTATATCAAATACAGACAGATGTGCCCGATTTAAACTACTGTTATTCCTGTATATCATTAACGGAACATATACCGCATTATTAAAATGTGCTATTCCAAGAGCATTTCTAAAATTGATATTAGATACGCTCGCCAGTGCGATATTGGTAATTTTTGTATTTGTATTTCCGTTAACATAGGCAAAATCCCATTGACTCGCAATCATGTAATCGGTATTAGCTTCTGCGGAAAGCGGTTGTACTTCGGCAACATATCCGATATGCGTACCCGATAAACCATTCATAAATACAATCTCCGGATTAGTACTTTGTAGCGTACCGTTTACTATAACCCATTTGTAAAAAGCAAGCGTTTGTCCTATTGGCACGAATATTACTGCACTATTATCCACGTCTCCATAAACATTTATTCTTCTTCCTACGCCCCTATCTACAGTAGTCATAGATGCCAATGCGGGGTTGGTATTTGTTATATTCACCAATAATTGCGGGTTTGTATCGAAAGGGCCACTGTATTTATAGATCCTAAAATTTTGCCCATAAGCTGCCCTGTTAACAGCTAACAGATTGCCTTCATTATCTGAAATAAGCTGATTAGTTAAACTTAACGCTCCTGAAGTTGCTGTAAAAGGCATATACATATCCTGTATATATTCGCCGGTAAATCTATTATAAACTCTGTACTTAGAAGTCCCACCGGTACCGGAAGTTGTTAGAATTAAATAATCTCCGCTAACTGCCAGACAGTTTTCATTTGTTCCGGTAAAACCTCCAAAATCTGCTCCAGGTTTAGTCCATAAACGCCTGTTTATTCCAAATCCATAGTCTAATTTTACAGGTTCTGTTACTACAAGTTTATATGTTTTTGAAATATTCCCCTGTGCACTTACAACCAAAGGAACGGGATTCGATAAATCTATAACCGCTCCATTTTGTATAGACGCAGAAGAATGTCGGTTAATGGTATATTGAATTTTAGATTGCGAAACATCTGTACCAGGTAGTATAAAAAACCTGAATTCGTCTTCGATTTCTATTCCTTCGATTTCTTGCGTATTCCCGTCTGCATCTTCATACGACATGTTAACATTTGATATGGAAACATCCCCTACACGCCTGGCAACCACAACATAAGTGTTCTGCTTGCCCGAACCCGAAGTTACTGTAATATGTACAGGATTTGTTAGATCCATAGGTTTGCCTAAAGCAGGGCTTACAATTGCATCCGCAGATAAAGTAGCTCTTAAAATAATCTTTCTCAGATCAGTCTCATAATCTGTCTCTATCGGATAATAATAAGGAATATCAAAATATATCGTGTCATTACTAAATCTCGGTTCAAACAACCTCTTTGGCCCTGTTCCCTCGGTATTTGCAAAAATATCAGTTATATCTCCTGTTGCATTTCTTTCGATAGTATCTGCCTTCTTACAGGCACCTACAGATAAAATGATAGCTATAAGTGTCGTTATATAAATATACTTTTTCATCATTCAGAATAATTAAATTACCAGCCGTGTATTTGATCCAATAAATTATTGCGCTGTACTTCTGTGTCAAGTATTGGCAAATAATACAATGAAGTATAAAACTATCTGTCCTTGTTATCGACACTTACAGTCTCATAAACCAAGCCTGCGCCCATCGAGCTGATTTTATGTCCCGTAAATCTTGTATTGTTTAATACAATGTGTGCTTTTCGCCACCTTCTTAAATCCCAATACCGGTGCCCTTCAAAAGCAAGTTCAACAATGCGTTCATGTTCTATAGCTTCCAACAAATCTGCTTTATTATTTGCGGGAGTATTAGGCAATCCTCTAAATGTTCGTAATTGGTTCAAAGCCGATCTCGCACCTATAACATCATTTAACATAGTTTTGGCTTCTGCCAATATTAAAACCACTTCGGCATATCTTATCTCATTCCAGCTTTGTGTACTCCTGTTAACTAAAAATGTTGTATTATTAGGATCGAGCATTTTCTTTGCATAATAACCAGTCACTGTTTTCCGCGGGTCTGCAATACTGGCATAACTTACAAATCCGTCCGTAGTACCTGTTACAGTAGTATTAAGTACCCTACCTTTCCAGGTTGCTCCGTTATACAAAATGCTTGCATAAAACCTTTGTTCTCTGTTTGCATAAGGGTTATTTGCCATAGAAGAGTTTGCCCAACTAAACTTATTACCATCTGCCATTTCAAATTCATCTACCAATTCTGCAGTAGGTACCCCATAAACTAGTGTTTGCCCTGGTTCGTCTCCGGGAGGTACAAAGCCCAAATCATATTGGTGTGTAAATAGCTGTGGAACAAAATCTAACCTAAAAATAGATTCCTTCGAATTTTTGCTTTGGAAGATATTGGCAAAATTTGCTTCTAAAGCATAATATCCCTCATCTGCCAGGTCCACTACAGCTTGTGCGGCGTTTTTGGAATTGGTATAATAATCTTGTGCTTTTCCTGCAGGAATTCCAGTAAGAAGATCATGGTTAAATTGCTTTTTATCAAATTCTGCAATAGATGCTGCATATAACCACACTCTCGCCAGTAAACTTAGAGCTGCTCCTTTGGTTGCCTTACCGTCATACTTTCCCCCTTCAATTGTTTTCCATGTTTTTGGAAGATGTTCTGCTGCAAACTGCAAATCACTCGCAATGAAATTGTAACAATCATCTTCTGAGGAACGGGGAATATCCTTTTTTGTATGGTCATTCAACTCTTTCATCAAAATTACACTACCATGTAATCTTACCAGCCAGAAATAAACATAAGCTCTTATAAATTTAGCCTCAGCTTCGTAAACCAGTTTCTTATCATCCGCAATTTTTGAGTAATGCTGTAATCCGTAAAGAAACTCGTTCAGCCTTCTAATTCTGGTATATCCTGTTGACCAATAGCTTAAACCCGGACTTGCCGAATTAAATCTTGATGCCTCAGTCGCCAGAATATTTACAGTTCCATTACCTGAAGACGTTGAGGTATACTTCATTATATCTGTTAATCCATCAGTTGCATTGTCTGTACCAACAGGGAAAGTACCAAATTGGAAACGTCTGAATTCCTGATACATACTATTAATGTACAACTCTATACTTCCAGGTTCATTCCATACTGTTTCTTCTGTATATCTGTCTGTTGGAACTTCGTCAATCTTACATGAACCTAAAAACGAAGAGCAGACAGCCAGTACTATAATTCTTTTTATATATTTATGTAATATGTTCATAATCTGATTTTTTTAATTGAAGATTACATTAAGCCCAAATGAGAATATTCTTTGTTGCGGATAAAACCCGTTATTAACATTCGGCATTTCTGGGTCGAAATATTTCAGATGATCCCACGTTAACAAATTTGAACCTGTTGCATATACTCTTATCTTCTGTATTTTTGCATGATTTAAAATCCGTTTTGGCAAAGAGTAACCTATCTGCATGGTTTTTAATCGTAAATAGGCTCCGTTTCGTAAAAAACCCGAGCTGGCATGGGCATTATGTGCTCCTAAAGTAGCTTTACCCGCCGTAAGTCGTGGGAATGCTGCATTTGGGTTAGTAGGACTCCATGAATCTTCCACTAAAAAATAAGGCGCATTACCATTCTGATAAAATGATCTTGACATTACAGTAAAAGCTTCTGTCCCGGCGCTTGAACCTGTGCCAACGCCCGAGGAACCTTCATATAAACCGGAAAGTGCTACATCTGATAAAGCCGCTCCCTGAAAAAATGCAGAAAAATCAAATCCTTTATATTGTAAATCCAGATTTAAACCGTACATGATTTCCGGAATATTACTTCTACCTATAAAGGTTCTGTCATCTGATCTGGTAATTCGTCCGTCATTATTTAAATCTTTATATTTAAAGAAGCCAGGTGCAACAATGCCTCCCGATGGAGAAACCGCATCTTCTGTTTCTTCCCAGGATTGGTACATACCTTCCACAACAAAACCTATTTTTTCTCCGTAAGAACGGCCTACCGTTCTTTGCCAGTATGGAAGATTAGGGTCTTCATCTCTTCTAATAATTTTGTTTCTTGCCCAGTTAAAATTACCTGTTACACCATAATACAATTCTCCAATTTTGTTCTTATGCCTTATTTGCAAGTCTATCCCCTTGTTTTCCATAATCCCATAGTTAACAATGGAGGGATAAAATCCTCCCGTTGAAGCAGGATATAGCCCAGATACGGGAGCAAGTATATCTTCCGTAACTCTATAAAACCACTCTGCATCAAAACCTAATTTTCCATTAAACCATTCAGATTCAAACCCTGCATTCAATGTAGTTGATGTTTCCCAGCGGATATCCAGGTTTGGCGGAGCATTCGTTGATAATCCCTGAACGGGTACACCTCCTAAAACATTTACAGGGCCATCTGACAGTTGATAGCTTTGCAGGTATGCAAAACTGTTTGGTATTTTATCATTACCAGATTTCCCAACAGATGTCTTTAATTTTAAATGAGTTAACTTATTAAGATGGTCTTTCATAAAAGACTCCTTACTAATTATCCAACCCAAAGCCGCCGCCGGAAACAACTCCCATCTGTTAGATTTTGGAAAATTCATGGAGGCATCATACCTTGTAGCGAACTCTATCAAATATTTATCCCTAAAACTATAATTAATCCTACCTACATAACCCGCTCTTGCATTTACGCTGCTGGAACCTCCAGGCAATACAAAATCTTCTGGACTCACGCTTCCATAGTCCAGCTCATGCAAGCCTGTTAAAGGGAAACTTCTTGCTCCTGCAGATAAAGTGCTGCTCTGGTATCTCGACCATTCATATAATGCCAAAATATTAAAGGCATGTTCTCCCAGCTTTTTAGTATAATTTATACTTGGCTGAAACGTTCTCCTGTTGTTTTGTACAAAGGACTGAGTAAGTGAAGTTCTTGTAATACCCGGAACCGTACTTAATTCAGTAAAAGATCCCGTATTTTGTTCTCTGTCTCTTCCCATTAGAGGGTAGGGCTGTAACCATGTTTTATTTTCATTGCCTGTTTTATCATATGCTGTGAGTAACTGCATTCTTAAACCGGAAATCCATGGTACATTCAGTTTAAATGTGATATCTCCCTGAAATATGTTGGATTGCCTTTTTTGATAACCAGAATTTTCTACAGTAGCCAATGGGTTAATCCAGCCCGGAGAACTTCTGTAAGCGGTATATACTCCGTTTGGAGCATACATAGGTAAATTCGGCAACATCATTGCTGCCTGATAAAATGGATTGAGATAAGAAGAATTATCAGGAGAGATGCCCGGTGTATTTGTATTTTGTTGCCTAACCATTAGGTTGAGGTCTACCGATAGTATTTTATTCAAATTCGCACTAACATTGCTACGTACATTGTATCTCTTAAAATCAGTATTTTCTATCACCCCACCCTGATCTAAATGCGCAATAGAGGTAAAGTATTTTATATTTTCATTTCCTCCATTTACCGTAACCGAATGATGTTGTGAATTACTGGTATTTTTTAACAGCTCACCAAGCCAGTCTGTACTACCGAAAAGTATATTTTGATTGGTGCCATTTCTTATAGATCTTATTAAACTTTCGCCATATACATAAGGTACAGGATTTCCACCGGTATGCATCAGGTATTCGTTATCTACGTCCGTTGCTTTATTATACCATTCCATATAATCAACAGCATTCAGGAATTCTGGAAACCTGGTATTTTGTCCTATCATATAGGAACCGTCATAAGATATGGATGCCTTTTGTTCTTTACCTCTTTTAGTCGTAATTAATATAACTCCATTCGTTGCCTGCAAACCATAAACAGCTGTAGACACGGCATCTTTTAAGAGGGTTATACTTTCTATTTCTGAAGCATCCAGATGTGCGAAAGATTCACGCTGAACACCATCTATCATAATCAAAGGTGACTGGTTTGCTCCATAGGTGCTTATTCCCCTGATGCGGAGTGTGGCATCATCTGCTCCCGGGCGTCCAGATTGTTGCAGAGAAGTTAAGCCGGGCAACCTTCCTGCCAGAACGTTTGTAACGTTCATTGCTGGCGCTTTTTGTAGCTCATCCCCTTTTATTTGTGTAACAGAGCCTATAACGTCTGCTCTTTTTTGAGTACCATATCCTACAACTATTACTTCATTCAGCTGTGAATTAGATTCTTCAAGAATAATATCAAGTTTTTCTAAAGAAGCGCTTACTTCTTTAGTTATAAAACCTAAAAATGAAAAAATTAATACGGTTTGCTTTGAATCAGCTAGTATAGAAAACTCGCCATCAGCATTGGTTACCGTACCTCTATCAGTCCCTTTAATCTTTATTACCACACCGGGCAAGGGAATAGATTTTTCATCAGTTACTTTACCGGTAACTCTTTTTTGTTGCCATATATTAGTTCCTAAATCTGCCTCTTTGGGTTTATTGTCTTGCTTTCTACGAATCGCTATGGTTTTATCCTTAATAAAATAAGTTAGTGATTGTGGTGCCAATAGGACATCAAGTAGATCTTCCAGGGATTTGTTATCAGCATCAACAGTAACAAGTGTACCAGGATTTACATATCTGTCATTATATATGATCAGATATCCTGTTTGTTTTTCTATAGATTCTAATACTCTGCTTAATGACTGGTTCTTTACTTTTAGTGTAACTGTTTGCGATAGGGACGTAGCACTTAAATGTAAACATATACACAATAACAACAGCGAAGTTAGCTTCATAATTCGCAATAACTGGTTAAACTCTCTGAGCTTTTTTTCATATCTCAGTGAGCAAATGACATAATTTATCATTACGTTTGTACGTTTGGATAGTTTAAAAATCAACGGTAACTCTTGGTTTATACTGGTTCTGTCCGAACTACAGGGGGAAGTGTTAGCAGCGCTCCCCTTTTCTGTATCAGTATTTTTGTTCTAATATTTCTTTATTACATCTTTCATACATTAGAAATGGTTATTAAAACAATTAATTAACTCTCTTCATTTAATTCACAATTAGCTTCTTGCCTTCTATATGAACACGAACGTTGGATACATTCAACAATTCAAGTACAGATGATAAAGACAAACTTCGGTTCATTTTACCCGTAAAAGTTTCTTTTGGTATTCCTTTTTTATAAATCACTTCTACATTATACCAACGGGCAATCTGCTTCATTATCTCCTCAAACGGTGTATTTTTAAAATAGAATAAACCATCTTTCCATGCGATAAAAGGAGTAACATCTACCTGTTTTACAAGGATATCATTAGCAAGATTATTTATACTTTGCTGTCCGGGTTTAAGTATTGTCTCTTTACGAGTTCCTCCTTTAACAGCCGATTTGCCAACTGCAACTTTTCCTTCAACTAAAGTGGTTAGGGTTTCAGCATCTTCTTCATAGGCAGATATATTAAACTGAGTACCAATAACCCTTACATTTTGTCCATTGGTTTTTACAATGAAAGGAACTTTATTTTTTGTTCTTTTATTCGTTTTTGAGGTTACGTCAAAATATGCTTCTCCCTGCAATTCCACTATACGCTCGGCATCACCAAACTTAACGGGGTAATACAGGGTACTTCCCGCGTTAAGCCAAACCTGCGTTCCGTCTGCAAGCGTAACCCGATAGCTCACTCCGTTTGGTGTCGCCAGTTTAAGCTGATAATTTTTTAAATCACTTCTGTCCTTTATAGATTCAGTTTCGTTACCCAGTACTGCAGAACTGTCTCCATAGAGAATATCATCACTGATAATGATTCCTTCCTGCGTTGTACTCAGGTTAATTTCACGCCCATCAGACAATGTCAATACAGCACTATTTCCTTCCGGCTTCACATCTTTTGTTTTCGCAGCTATGGCATGTTCGCCCTTCATTAAGTTTCTCTGGTTTAAGATCCAAATTCCGGTACATATAGCAATACCTACAATAATAGCGGCATAGGACATCCATTTCCTCCAGAGATTCCTCGTGGGGGTAGAAATCTGAGACAACACCGCCTGTTCCATTTTTTTATAACGATTTGCACCAATAGAATCTCGCCACAAATCGTCAAACGATTTCACATCAGTTATCAGCTGTTCTTCTTTAAGAATATGGTCTAACAACATACGGTTTTCGGGAGCACTGTTTGCCCATTGCTCTAATACAGTCAATTCTGTAGGAGTAATAGTTTCTTGCAGCTTTTTAAAAATTAATACCGAAATATCCGTCTGTTTGCTCTCCATTCTATATTTTTTATCCTTCTTTACATAGAAACAGGGAAAACAGAAAAACCTGTCTGAAAATTTTATTTTTTTCACAAATTATTCACACTTACTTAATATTAGATTTATAGCGACTAAAAATTCAGAACTGACCTATCGAACGCCGAACCAGTATAACAAACTGATTCACAATAGGTTTAACTAAAATTACAACCATTTATCCAAGCAAAAATCCAAAGTTACGAATGAACTAATTCACTTAACAGGAGTAGAAAGGATATATAAAAACACCATATAATACAGTAAATTCTTATCCTTAAAAATTTTTTGCAATGCTTGTGTTGCTCTGGAGCGGGCAAGAAATACCGCATTTGGAGAGATCCCCAATTCCCGACAGATTTCTTCGGTAGAGCAACCGTCAAAATAGGATAACCGGAATACTTTAGCCTGCTGTGCAGGCAAATGGTCTAGTTCCTGATAAACCAGCGCTATGGTTTCTGCATGAATCATCCCGGTAAGGACATCGTTTCCCGGTTGCAAAATTTCTTCTGATAGTTCATCAAAACTAGTACGTCTGCGTGTGCCTGCAAGCTCCAGATGATTAAAACAGGCATTTCGGGTTGAGATATATAAAAATGCCTTAATATTTTCCGGTGATTTAAAACTGCTTCTGGCCTCCCACACCTTTACAAAACTGTCTTGCACAATCTCTTCTGCAACCTCTCCTCTTTGTACAATACGCTGTGCAAAAAACGTCAGTTCACGCAAATGTTTTTGCATAAAGTACAAAAGTCCCTGCTGTTGCCCTTCCTGTAATAAGTGTAAATGAGAGTCTATAGTTGTCATTGCAAATGCAATTAATACAAAAACAAAATAAAAGTAAAATATATTTAGAAAATAATCATATCCAATTGTTGCTCCAGACTCAAGTCGGCAGGTATTTTAAGCCCATAATCCGGTAATTCCAATGTTTTTAATTGCGATTCCAGTAAAAGTGGATTAAAAAAATGATTTTCTCTTCCGTGCAAACGTTGTTTTAGTAATAAGTCATCTGCTACTATAAAAATCCATTTTATCTCGACTTCATTATTTCCGCTTAAAATGCTACGATACTTCTCTTTTAATGCCGAACAAGCTAAAATAGCCCCGCTCTTGTTATTCCATTCAACTAAATTATCATGCAAAGTTAACAGCCACGGAAACCGATCTTCATCAGTTAAAGCTTGTCCCCTTTTCATCTTTTCTATATTTGACTGCGGGTGAAAATCATCCGCATCATGAAAAGGCAAATTCAAATGTTTGGCTAATAACTTACCTAGAGTAGTCTTTCCAGATCCCGATACACCGGCTATGATATAGAGCATTTTATTATCCTTTATTTTTTGATAAAGCAAGATACTTGATTACATCATTTTGTGATACATTTTTTTAAATACCTTATTGGATTATTAAAATATTATATTTTACTTTGTAATTCAAAGTTCTTTTCAAATGCAAGAAAAAGATATTTATTCAGAGCTTAGTTCTATCAGGAACTTAATGGAGCGTTCCTCCAAATTCATTTCATTAAGTGGGTTATCTGGTATAATGGCTGGTGTTTATGCCTTAATTGGTGCTTTCCTCGGATATAAAATTGTTTATGTCCCGCATTCAGCTCTGGAATACAGAAATCATTACGTCAACGATCCTAAAGTATTAGGTCAACTATTTTTAGTTGCCTTTGCAGTCCTTATACTTTCGTTGGCTACCGGCATTTGGCTCACTATCAGACAGGCTCGAAAAAAAGGTGAAAATTTCTGGAATCCCGTAAGCAAACGCCTATTAACAAGTCTGGCCATTCCCCTATTTACAGGCGGACTGTTTATTTTAATATTAATTTATCGTGGGGATTATAGTATAATAGCTTCCGCTTGCCTTTTATTTTATGGACTGGCTTTAATATCAGGAAGCAATTATACTTTCTCTGATGTAAAATGGTTAGGGTTCTGTGAAATTGCACTGGGTTTACTTTCGGCTTTATTTCCCGGTTACGGTATCATTTTTTGGACAATAGGTTTTGGCATCCTGCATATTATATATGGTTCTATGATGCATTTTAAATACAACAAGTGAAGATTTCGTTAGAACAATTTGATAAAGCTTTTGAAAACCGTTTGAGGTTACAGGTTATGAGCGTTCTGGTTGCCAACGAGTATTATGATTTCAATGCTCTGAAAGAACTGCTAAACGCTACAGACGGTAATCTTGCATCCCATCTTAAAGCACTGGAAAAGGAAGAATATATTATCGTTACCAAAAGTTTTATAGGGCGCAAGCCTAACACCCAGTATGCGGCATCTGCTAAAGGCAGGGAGGCATTTAAAAAACATCTGGAAGCTTTGGAAAATTTAATTAAACAACAAAAAAACAATATTTAACCAACTAAATTTTTTTAACCATTTACTTTGTAAAACAAAGTACTTTTAAAAACTAAAACATGCTAACAGAAAACAATTATTCAAAAACAGCGCATTGGTTCAGAGAATCAATGCTGGTTAAGCTTTGCTTTATCGGATTCCTTACGCTCTTGCTGCTGATTCCTTCCACCTGGGTGCAAAGTCTTATCAGTGAAAGACAGCTTAGACAAAATGAAGTAGTTGATGAAATATCAGACAAATGGTCGGGTAAACAATTAGTAGAAGGTCCGGTATTAATCTTGCCATATTTAAATACAATTGCAGAAAAAAATGATAAAGGCATAATAACGTACAAAGAAGAGTTACAAAATATATACATTCTGCCAGAAGAACTCAACATAAATAGCAATGTAGACCCCGAAACCCTATATCGGGGAATTTTTGAGGCCGTGGTATATAACTCAAAAATAAATGTGAATGGGAGATTTAGTCCATTAGAATTAAAAAAATCTGGCATAAAGCCCGAACTCATTTTATGGGACAAGGTAAAAGTAGCTATTGGACTGACTGATTTAAAAGGTTTAAAAAATAATCCGAGTATAAATCTTGCAGGAAAAAGCTACGAAGTTGAGCCTGATCTCACCGATGTTAAATTGTTTCGCAATAATTTAATCGCCCTTTTGGATTTAAGTACCGATAAGCAAACAGCTATTCCGTTTAACTTCAACCTGGACATTCGGGGCAGCAGTGAGCTGAATTTCCTTCATGTTGGAAAAACCACATTAGTTAAAATGAATGGAACCTGGGGAAATCCCAGTTTTACAGGCCGTTACTTGCCAGAAGAACGAAACATTACAGAATCTGACTTTAAAGCTGTCTGGAAAATACCTTACTTCAATCGTTCTTATCCGCAGCAATGGGTAGAAAAAGATGCATCATTGGTAACAAAACCCAACCAGACGTATAACGAAACCGATAATAATGACACTACTTTCGGAGTGAAATTTATTGTGCCGGTAGATCAATATCAGAAAACGATGAGATCGGCCAAGTACGCTATGCTCATCATTCTGCTCACTTTTATATCTCTTTTTTTCACTGAATTGTTAAACAAAAGAAAAATCCATTTATTACAATATGCTTTAATAGGGGCAGCTATGATCATTTATTATACGTTGCTGTTATCCTTTAGTGAGCAAATAGGTTTTAATATTGCTTACCTTATTGCTTCTTTAGCCACTATTATTCTGATTGTACTTTTCCTCGTGGGCTTGTTAAAAAGCAAAAAGCCAGCTCTGGTGTTCGGAGCTATATTGTCTATATTCTACAGTTTCATTTTTGTGATTATTCAACTACAGGATTTTTCGCTAATCTTCGGAAGTGTGGGTTTGTTTATCATCATTGCAACCATGATGTACCTTTCTACAAAACTGAATTGGGAAACTAAATCAGCATCGGAACTTCCTCAATCGTAAATTATAAATTATGCTAAAGTTCAGTAAAACAAACCTTGCAATAGCCATTTTGTTATTTTTAGTCGAAGTATTTATTGCCCTTTTTATAAATGACAATATTATCAGACCCTACATTGGAGATGTATTGGTAGTCATTTTACTCTATTATCTGGTAAAAAGCTTTTTCGATTTGGCTCATGTAAAAACGGCTATTGCTGTACTTCTATTTGCTTACTGCATAGAAACATTTCAATATTTCAATATAGTTGGATTATTGGGATTCTCTCATTCCAAAATTGCCAATATTATTATCGGCACCCATTTTTCATGGATAGACATATTAGCTTATACATTAGGAATAATAATCATTCTGGTTGTCGAAAACTTTAAACAGACCAAAAACACTCGGATGATTATGAGCTGAATTTAAAACAATAGACATGTTCTTATTACTTATAAACAAACAGTCTTTATAATACAAATTTCTTCTCAGCAGTGTCTCCGAAAGGGACACTGCGCACAATAGCCGTATATCTTATACACTATAATCTCCTTACATCCAATTAGAACTGAAAAATATAAATGATATTACCATTGGTATGAGAATATTGGGTTTTAGTATAAACAAGATATTATTATTGGCTAACCTAAACAATGGTATTACTAAGATGAACGCAGTGTCCCTGCGGAGACACTGCTGGGAAGTAAATGCTAAAATAATGTTTATCATCATTCATTATCTCCGCTAATCAGAGTACATTATTGATTATTCAGGATTATTTTCGGCATAAAACCCGTAATAATTGCATAAAGTCAGGTATTTAAACGGTCTGGAATGGCATATTCTATGAAAGTTTATGCTTAGAAGTGTGTATAAAATATAATCCTTTAAGATGATGAGAAAGTGGGTAACACAGTTTCAGGTAACGGAATATACAACCGGCGAAACTAAAACATATATGGGCGAATATATAGAAGCCCCCAGCTTTAATCTTGCCCAGCAGTATTGCAATAAACATAAACCGTATTTAAAAGTAATAGGCGAACTTGTTGCAGAGATAGACTTAGAAACTGGGAATAGAACAGATTATGACAAAGCTAATTTAAATTAGGTTGAAGAACAGAAATTCACTGCTACACGATCCAGAAAAGAATAAGAATTTATTTACTTAGCACAGAGCCAGTAAACAACAGAAATTCGATAAATGATTATTTGCTCATATTATAAGTTTGTAGAACAGATTATCCCCCGAATAAATTCTTTTAGAGAAATATATTGAAAAATATAAGAGGTTCTTTATTTTGTCAGATTATCCTCTCCCCATTTGTCCATCAGGTACAGTATCTCTTTGAGTGATAAGCCAAGTTCCGTCAGTTCGTATTCAACCTTTGGTGGTACTTGTTGATGAACTATTCTATTTACAAGCCCATCATTTTCCAATTCTTTTAGTTTTGAAATCAGCATTCTTTCAGAAATCCCAATCAACCTTTTTCTCAACTCACTATACCTAAGTTTCTGCTCGCTCAACAGGTAAGAAAGAATATTGATTTTCCACCGCCCCCCAATTATAGACAAGGTTAAAGCAATACCGCAATGGTCTTTCCAGTATATTTCATTAATGCTGTTGGTGGAGTTTTCTTTTCTCTTGTTCATACTTACTTTTTTATCAGTATCATACAATTTTGTATGTTCTATTACATACGTAAGTTAACAAATATATTTGTTCCATAATAAAAAGTATAAAAATGGAAAAAGTCACAACAATCGCTCATTGGTTAAGCTACACTTACTATTTATATGTATTTGGTTATGCTTCATTGTTTAAAGTATTTCAAAAAGAATCGATGATGCAGAGTATGCAGTCTCTGGGTTTTAATAAGACCTGGACTATTCTTATCGGAATTGGTGAATTAATCGGTGTAGTTCTGCTCCTAATCGGACTGTTGAAACCGCAATATAAAAACCTTGCAATTTTACTACTTTTCCCTTTTGCAGTTGGGGCATTTACGGCGCATATGGCTCACCAAGAATATCATCATTTCTATAATGCGTTGGTGATGTGCATACTTACTGTCATTTTACTGGCTACCGATAAGAGCTTTAAAATATTGATTTAATCAAAACAATGATGGTATTAAATCCATGAGTTTTTGGTGAAAATGCAGTTTATTAGCAAACGCCATGTTCAATACATGGCTGAATGGCGCATACCAACAATCCTTCATCACTTTTTTATCAGTACTTTAATTGCTTCTATATAAATCCAATTATTTTCCATAATTAATCCAATATAAGTCCATGTTTTTATAATAAAATATGGACTTTTCATGGTTTTGATTAATATAAATTATTGAAAAAATAAAAAGCAATTCAGACGAACTGTCAGATAAATTGCATATATTGGTTTTTCTTAACCAATTGATATAGACTATGGCAGTAATAGACAGCAAAGGAAGGCTCCATAGAAAGGTAGGTAATGTGGTTTACCGTACCATGGGCGACATGAGAATTGTACAGGCCAGACCGGCCAGGATAAGGCAGACACTCTCTACAAAGGAAAGTGCTCTGGAATTCGGACTGGTAAGCAACTGCGGGCGCATCCTGCGCAGTCTGTACGCTTCCTTTACCTGTTACAGCGATGGCAGGCTGCTTAACCGCATGAACGCCGCCCTGCTGAAAGTTTTAAAGGATACCGAAAAGTCCCGTGGCGAACGCGACCTGCATGATGGCAACCCGCAACATTTGCAGGGGCTGCAGTTTAACATCAACTCGCCGTTGACGGAGATGCTTGCGGTTCGACTAATATGTTCCATGGAGGATGGAGGGATCAGGGTACTGCTGCCTGCTTTTAGCGTGTCCGAAGACCTGCAACTGCCCAAATATACCAAAAACGCCGTACTTCGGCTGATGGTTGCTGCCATCAGCTTTAGGGAAGGCTATTACGAATACCTGGACTATAAGGATATCCCTTTACAGTATGGTAAGGTTATACCGGAGCAGGAATGGCTGTCCGATGTTGCCCTGCCAGCAGGAAGTATTGTTCTGGTGAGCGCTTCGATCCACTGTTTTGCGATGAATGGCGTTGACGGAGAACCGCTGAGCCTGAACGGCAAGGAATACAGCCCGGCGGAGATTATAGGGGCTTACAAGATAGATGGGGCAGTTAAAGTGGAGGTTAAGACCAAGAACGAGGTTGAGAGTAAGGACGAAACAGCCGATCAGACGATATCAAAGAAAACATTTCCTAACCGTCATCGTTTGATCAATTACCGCGGGGAAGAGATATTGAAAGAGATTGGCCGAAAGCGTAAACGGGATAAAAAATACCAGGCCGCCATTGCCAAGGAAAAGATCAAGGCTGCGGAAGAAACCATTGTGGATGCATTGAAGCTGCCTGTAACCGGGAAGGTGTTTTATAAGAAGGAATAGATTGTCCGCATTGAAACTAAAAGCCAAAGTATAAGAAGGAATAGACTAGAGGTTTTCCCTCTAAATATTTGTTTTTTATTGTTAGCCGGTAATCTTAGAATAAAAGCTATCATACCTTAACACTACTACAGAATCAAAACCCATTCTTTTACTTCATCATGTGCATAACCAATGGTTTGTACCGATTCCTTTGACTCTGAACTTTAGTAAAACAGTCACTAAAACTATAACAAGAATATATTTGCTAGTAGTGAACAGGCCGTTTGCCTCAAGGGCCTTGAATAAGGCTATGATAAAAATTAAATCTAATGGACGATATCTATTCTTATTTCCTTTATTAATTATTTAAGTTAAATTAGTATCAAATAAGTTTCATGAGAATATTTTTATTAGTTTTATTTATTTCTTTATCCTTGTTCGGTTGTAAAAAAGATGGAAATAAATCTTTCCCATTTAAAAAAGATACTTTTATTTCGACAGTTAAAACATCTAATGGTCCACAGCACCTTAGCCTTTTACTAAAATTTGAGAATAACAAAGTGACGCTTTGTGAATATAGTTTATCTAGCCAAGAGCTTAAAACATTTGATTGCACCTTGCTTAACTATTCTTTTGAATATTTAGGGAATGATAAAATAAAGGTCGATTTAGAAGGAATGACAGGAAACAGCATAGGACCTTTTCCAAGAGCAAGAGAGATAAAAGAAACAATTATTATTGACAAGGAATCGGAAAGATTCACTTTAAAAACTTTTGATTTCAAGAAGTTTGTGAAACCCAAAAATTAAAAACTTATTATCATGAAATTGCGCTTAATTACACTACTCTTAATAACAATTATATCATGCAAAAAAGAGGATGAAAAATCGCCTTTGAAAGGGAATAAATATATATCAACCAATATATACAATGCATCTGACGGGAGAACACAATATAATTTAGCGCTTTTTTTCGAAGACGAATCTCTATATAGTCTTAATTCCTACGAAGGTGAATTCCCTCAATTTGGTGGAACGTATCTTTACACTGACAATGGATATTCTTATGAACGAAGAAAAAATGGTAACATCAGAGTCTATCTGAGAGGATATTGCCATGGAAAGCTTGGTAATTATGAACAAGGCGATTATGTATATGAAAGCTTCGATTTAAATCCTCAGACCAAAAGTTTTACGGTATTTGGTTACCACTTTACACAATATGAACCGATAAAATATAAGTAAAGATATGTTGTAATAAATTAAGAGAGCTCACAGTCTTAACTTCTTTTCCCAGATAGGCTACTGCACAGACTAATCCTACTAGCTTAAATCGATATCATCCAATTCCAAGCTATTTATAATAGTAATACAATCTTGAACGCCATTAATATAAAATTTAGCAGAGCTGTAAATATAATCCTGGGGCTGTTCAACTAAAGGTTCCTTTGTATGACAGGGATTCATGTGAATATAATCAAGTTTTTGGTTGATGAACGTTTCATTGTTGCATTCTTTCCAATCAAATGAAGGTTCGAAAACACGATGTATCTTATTTTTTGCTTTTTCTTTTTCGCTAACTATTGATTGTAAATGGTTTAATATTTCCAGATGTTTCTGGTCATATAACCTCTTCACGATTTCATAAGCCATGAATCGTTTCCCGTTACTGATAATTGTATTAATATTTTTTTTATTGTCTTTAAATGCAATAATTGCATGAAGGTGATTGGGCATAATGACATATCCTACAATATAATTTCCTTGTTCAATAAGATAGTTAAACCATTTATAAACTAAATCATAAGCATTGCATATTTCAAAAAGATTTATCCAATTAGAACAAGTAAATGTGATGAAATATATACCATTGGTATAGGGAATATTAGTTTTGGTAGGCACAAGGTATTATTTTGGTTTAACCTAAAATACGAAATTCTAATGGTATTACTGAGATGAACGCAGTGTCCCTGCGGAGACACTGCTGGGAAGTAAAAGTCTCACATGCACATTAATCTTTCTCTCTTAGCAGTGTCTCCGAAGGGACACTGCGCATACTAACGATATCCTATACGATAACTCCCCCTGCATCCAATTAGAACTGAAAAATATAAATGATATTACACCATTGGTATGAGATATTGGGTTTTAGTATAAATAAGATAATTATTGGCTAACCTAAACAATAGTATTACTAAGATTAACGCAGTGTCCCTGCGGAGACACTGCTGGGAAGTGATATCCCTTTACAGTATGGTAAGGTTATATCGGAGCAGGAATGGCTGTCCGATGTTGCCCTGCCAGCAGGAAGTATTGTTCTGGTGAGCGCTTCGCTGCACTGTTTTGGGATGAATGGCATTGACGGAGAACCGCTGAGCCTAAACGGCAAGGAATACAGCCCGGCGGAGATTATAGGGGCTTACAAGATAGATGAGGCAGTTAAAGTGGAGGTTAAGACCAAGAACGAGGTTGAGAGTAAGGACGAAACAGCCGATCAGACGATATCAAAGAAAACATTTCCGAACCGTCATCGTTTGATCAATTACCGTGGGGAAGAGATACTGAAAGAGATTGGCCGAAAGCGTAAGCGGGATAAAAAGTACCAGGCCGCCGTTACCAGAGAAAAGATCAGGGAGACTGCGGAAGAAACCATTGTGGATGGATTGAAACTGCCTGTAACCGGGAAGGTGTTTTATAAGAAGGAATAGGTACGGTACTAAAAAAACTAAAAGCAAGAAGCTAAAAGCTTAAATTAACTCAAGTGAAGTAACGAAATTAATAAGTAAAAGTGCTTAAGGTCCCTTTATCCAGCTTCTTTTACTTTAAGCAGCGTCTTTATATATAGTTCATTAGCTATATAACTCCAAGTCAGGCCTTAACTTGTTTTTTGTCTTTAAAAATCTAACCGGGTGTGATTCCCCGATGACTAAGTCACAAGTCAATTTTCGTATTTGCCAATCATTTCAACGGCATCAACTATTTTATCTAATAATCGATTGTTTTTTATTGTTTATCAATAAATATTTATTGTTATATTTACATAAAATCATTATGAAAAGATTTTCAATAATATTTCTTCAGGCGGTCATTGTGCTTATCGGCATTATAACACTTGCTATTTTAATTAAAGTTCCTTTAACTGAAGGAAGAGCCACAAATCTGGACTTATTTAGCATTTACTCCGACAAATTTATTTTGTATGTGTATGCCGCTGCAATTGTGTATTTTATTGCCTTATACAAGACATTCAAATTACTTGGATATATTGGACAAAATAAAATATTCTCTACAAACTCAGTAAAGGCTTTAAAGAGCATAAAGTATTGCGGGATCGTACTCAGTATTTTAATTATAGGAGCTGGACTTTACATAAGGTTGTTCCATAGTAAAGAAGATGATCCTGCCGGTTTCCTGAGTATTTGCATAGTAACTACTTTTGTTGCTGTTGTAGTTGCAACTGCTGCTGCAATATTTGAAAAGATTCTACAAAATGCTGTAGATATAAAATCCGAAAATGACCTGACTATTTAAGCTATGGCAATTATTGTAAATTTAGATGTGATGATGGCAAAACGAAAACTCTCTCTTAATGAATTGTCTGAGAGAGTTGACTTGACATTATCTAACCTTTCTATATTAAAAACAGGAAAGGCAAAAGCAATTCGTTTTAGTACTTTAGAGGCGATTTGTAAAGCATTAGACTGTCAGCCAGGTGATATTTTGGAATATGTAAATGAAGATGGCGAACAATAATCGCAAATAATAGGATAGCATTTTTTCTTTTCTTAGCAGTGACCCTGCGGCGACACTGCAGGGAAGTGACGGCTAAAATGAAGCATAAGTCCATAAAAAAAGCCCTTAGCTATTTCGCTAAAGGCTTTAGTTTTTGGGGTAAGCAATGGGGCTCGAACCCACGACCCTCAGAACCACAATCTGATGCTCTAACCAACTGAGCTATGCCTACCATGATTTTGTGGAGACAAAAGTATAACAAAAAAGCAGATTAAGCAACTTTTAACGCTTTTTTTTAAAATATTACATTAATTAATTGATTATAAGAGCAAAAAAAATTTATCTGCAAGATTTTGATGGCAATGCTTACCTTAGTTGCATGATTGAATTGTTTACAGACGGTGCTGCAAGTGGGAATCCGGGACCTGGTGGTTATGGTGTTATTCTGCGTTCGGGGCCTCATTATAAAGAAATTTCAGAAGGTTTCAGGTTAACAACCAATAACCGAATGGAGTTACTTGCTGTATGCATTGGTTTGGAAGCCATAAAGAAGCCCGGCCAAAATGTAACCATTTATTCGGACTCTAAATATGTAATAGATGCTATCGATAAAAAATGGGTTTTTGGCTGGATAAAAAAAGGATTTGCGGGTAAAAAAAATAAAGATCTGTGGTTAAGACTTCTAAATTCCTACCGTCTGCACCAAATTAAATTAGTTTGGGTCAAGGGCCATGCCGGACACCCGGAAAATGAGCGCTGCGACCAGCTTGCTGTTCTGGCAAGCAAAGGAAGCAATTTAAAAATAGATAGCGTTTTCGAAGTTGAAAATAAAAAAAGCAGCCTTATTTAGGCTGCTTCACTTTATCAAACAGATACACTTTCTGTATCTACCGGCGAATATTCACGCATCATCTCTTCTGCTTTTAGAACCATATTTTTAGAACCGATGAAAATACATGAACGTTGATGAACTTCCGTTACATCAAGATCTAGAATACGTTTTGAACCGTTTGTAGCTAAACCTCCCGCCTGTTCAATGATAAAAGCCAAAGGATTACACTCATAAACCAACCTTAATTTACCTTTGGGACTTGCCGCCGTAGTAGGATAAATAAAAATACCTCCACGAATTAAATTCCTGTGCAAATCTGCTACCATAGAACCAATATATCTGGAGGTATAAGGTCTGTTAGTTTCTTTATCATGTACCTGGCAGTATTTAATATATTTTTTTACACCTTCTGGAAAATGTACATAGTATCCCTCGTTTACGCTATAGATATTGCCATCTTCCGGAATTCTCATATTGGGATGGGAAAGACAAAACTCTCCTATGGAAGGATCTAAAGTAAAACCATTTACGCCTTTGCCTGTGGTATATACCAACATGGTAGATGATCCATATACGATATACCCGGCAGCTACCTGTTCGGTTCCTTTTTGCAGAACATCGCTAACATTAGGTTCTTCATTCACGTCAGTTTTCCTGCGATAAATTGAAAAAGTAGTCCCTACGGCTACATTTACTTCTATGTTAGATGAACCATCCAGGGGATCGATTGCGACAATATACTTTCCGTTTTTAGAAAATTTAGAATTCAACAATACAACTTCCTCATTCTCTTCAGAAGCTACCAGACAGCATTCGCCTCCACTTTCCAATGCAGAAATAAACTGTTCGTTCGCATAAATATCCAACTTCTTTTGAGATTCACCCTGAACATTAACAGTTCCTGCCTCTCCCAGAATATCTACCAGTCCTGCTTTATTAATTTCTCGGTTTACAATTTTTGCGGCAATTCCAATATCTCTTAATAATCTGGAAAGCTCTCCTTTTGCATATGGGAAGTCTGCTTGTTTCTCAATAATGAACTGCCCTAGTGTTTTTACTGCTGTCATATACCTTAGTGTACTTTATACATTAACTATCTATCAATTCCACGACTTCCAATGTATGAATTTTTTTTTCAGAAATGCAAAATCTTATTAAAGTTCGTTGTTTATGCCAGCCTTGTTTACCTGCAGCACCGGGGTTAATATGCAGGCAGTGTATTTTTTTATCGTAAATAACCTTTAAAATATGCGAATGTCCGCAAATAAACAGATCAGGGGACTTAGTGTAAATCTCAGGCTTAACCAAAGGACTATATCTATCGGGGTAACCGCCAATATGGGTCATCCAAACATCCACTTCTTCACAATTAAAACGTAAATGTTCCGGATAAACATGCCGAATATCTTTATTATCTATATTACCATAAACTCCTCTTAAAGGTTTAAAATTCGACAATTGCTCAGCAAGTTCTAAAGTACCAAAATCTCCGGCATGCCAGATTTCGTCTCTATCATCAAAATATTTAAAGATCTTATCATCCAGATAGCCATGTGTATCGGACAATAATCCTATTTTTTTCATGTTTTATACCTTTTTTAGTTCAATAGTCATTGGTTCATTAGTAAAACCTCAACTCCCTTTCCTGCAAGTGATGTTCCTTCGGGAAAGCGAATGACAGGACAATGTATTACTTAACTCTATATTTAGGCGATCTATCTATTTTTCGAGCGGCAATCATATCCCACTTCTCAAATCTCGTGTCTTATATCTCAGAATATCTTATCTAACTCAAAAAATAGTAAAAAAGTCCTTTAATGCGGTCCTGTATTGCAAAGAGTGTTCTTTTTCCTGTGCGTAAATAACAAATTCCTGCTCGGTAAAACTGGGAATTCCTTCCCTGGAGAATTTAATAATATGTCTGAAAGCATCCTTATCTGAAAAAGATTTTATATGGATGACTTCTGATACAGACAGGTGATAACCTGCTGCCAATCTCTGCACAGTTAAAGAAACATCTAAAGGAATAATGATCTGTAATGCCCCATTCGGTTTAAGATGTGTGCTCGCTACCCGCAATAATTCAATAAAAAAATTCAGATCTGTATGTCTTGCCAGGTTTTTCTGCTCGGAACTTGCCTTCAGTGCATTTAAAAAGAACGGTGGATTGCTGACAATCAGGTCATAAGATTTTAAAGGGTGCATTTCGAAGAATTCCACAAAGGAATGGTGGTGACATTTCAGACGGGAATGAAATAAAGAATTCTCAAAATTTTGGGTTGCGGTATCAACAGCTCTATAATCAATATCCAATGCATCTATTATTGCCTGTTTATTTCTTTGGGCCAACATTAATGCGATTACACCTGTTCCGGTTCCTACGTCACAGATCTTTTTTGCTTCACCAACGTCAGCTAATGCCCCTAAAAGTACACCATCGGTATTAATCTTCATCGGACAGTTTTCCTGACTTACCACAAACTCCTTAAAACGAAATACAGACATAGGACAAAACTAAATATTATTCATCCTAAACAGTTACAAAAACATGCTGTTTTCATTTTTTTTTAAAAGGAACGATTTTGTGAATTCAAAATTAAAAATATGAAATAGCTTATTTTATGATAATTACTATAATTAGCAGAAAGGTTTGTATTTTTGGCATCAATTAAATACTCCGATTGTTATTATGATTAAAAGAAACAAGATTAAGGACTTACTGAAGTCGACAGAATTTGGAAAAGAGGTTATTGTGATGGGATGGGTAAAAACATTCAGAAATAATCAGTTCATTGCATTAAATGACGGTTCCTCATTATCTAATCTTCAAGTTGTTGTTGATTTTGAAAATACATCGGGTGATATTTTAAAAAAAATAAGTACCGGAGCTGCTGTTAAGGCTATAGGGACGCTTGTGGAATCTGTTGGAAAAGGCCAAACAGTAGAGGTAAAAGCTAAAACAGTAGAGATTTTAGGTGAGAGTGATGCCGAAAAGTATCCTTTACAACCTAAAAAACATAGTTTAGAGTTCTTACGCGAAAAAGCGCATTTACGTTTTAGAACAACAACATTCAATGCTGTTTTTAAGGTAAGACATGCATTGGCTTTTGCTATACACCAATTTTTTAACGAAAGAGGTTTTACCTATTTACATACTCCTATTATTACAGCTTCCGACGCCGAGGGTGCCGGAGAAATGTTTAGAGTAACGACTCTTGAACTTGGAAATCCTCCAAGAGACGAAGCCGGAAATATCAATTTTAAAGAAGATTTCTTTGGAAAGTCAACAAACCTGACGGTGTCCGGGCAGCTTGAAGGGGAACTTGGTGCGATGGCATTAGGTGAAATATATACGTTTGGACCAACTTTCAGAGCCGAAAATTCAAATACAACAAGGCATCTTGCCGAATTTTGGATGATTGAGCCTGAGGTTGCTTTTGCTGATCTGGAAGATAATATGAATTTAGCTGAAGATATGTTAAAGTATGTAATTAAATATGCTCTTGACAATTGTGCTGAAGAAATTGAACTACTGAACAGCAGGCTACTGGACGAGGAAAAAAATAAAGCACAGAAAGACAGAAGTGAGCTTTCTTTAATTGAAAAACTTAATTTCTGTCTGGATAACGATTTTGAAAGAATAACTTATACAGAAGCTATAGAAATCTTAAAAAGGTCTAAACCTAATCAGAAGAAACAATTCAATTATCTAATTGATGAATGGGGTGCAGACTTACAAAGTGAACACGAGCGTTATCTGGTAGAGAAACACTTCAAAAAGCCGGTGATCCTCACTAACTATCCTGCAGAGATTAAATCGTTTTATATGAGACAGGATGATAACTGTGCTGAAGGTAAACAAACAGTTTCTGCTATGGATATACTTTTCCCTGGAATTGGAGAAATTGTGGGAGGCTCCCAACGTGAAGAAAGACTGGAAAGACTAGAAGCAAGGATGGATGAAATTGGTATTCCTAAAGATGAACTTTACTGGTATCTGGATACCCGCAGATTTGGTACTGCCCCACATGCGGGATTTGGATTAGGTTTCGAAAGACTTGTTGTCTTTGTTACGGGAATGACGAACATCAGAGATGTTATTCCTTTTCCAAGATATCCTAAAAACGCAGAGTTTTAAAATTCAACTATTTACAGATAAAAAAGGAGAGAATGATGATCATAATGTTCTCTCCTTTTCATTTATGCAGAAAAATATAAAAATCCGACTATACAACTTTTGCAAGCGTAGCGTTACCCAGGCTACGAAACGCTGATATTTCTTGTTTGAGAATAGATAGCAATTCCAAATCGTATCTACGAGTAGTGAAATCTATTAAATTAGTTTGCCTCTTTTCTCTGTACTGCTTCAAGTCTGCCCTAAGCAATCCTAACAATTCGCTATCAAATTTGTTAATTAATTCCTGTTCTGATTGTGACAATATGTTTTTCATAATTTTATCAGTTTTAGTTACCAAATTTGTTACGTTTGACTTCTAACTAATACTGTGCCAAAAATTATTTCGACCTGTATACAAACTATTAGAAGTTTCTATAGTTATTAGAAAATACGTAGTTTAGCAAAGGTTTCGTCAAAAAAGCTCATAATATTTTTCTTTACTTTAAATCAGATACTATGTTATTGCGTATATATGAAGAAAATCCAAATGAGAAACAGATACTGCAAGTTGTTGATGTATTAAAAAAAGGTGGAATTATTATCTATCCTACAGATACGATTTACGGAATGGGGTGCGATATTACCAATCAAAAAGCCATTGAGAAAATTGCACAATTAAAGGGAATTAAAGCCGAAAAAGCCAATTTTTCTTTTATTTGCCATGATTTAAGCCATATCTCGCAGTATGTTAAACCCATGGACACATCTACTTTCAGGTTATTAAAAAAAGCTTTACCTGGTCCGTTTACTTTTATATTTGAAGCAAACAGCAATGTACCCAAATTACTTGCCAGTAAAAAGAAAACTGTTGGTATTAGGGTTCCAGACAACAATATAGCCAGAGAAATAGTAAGGGCGTTGGGTAATCCTATACTTTCTACCTCTATAAGAGACGATGATGAACTTATTGAATATTCAACAGACCCGGAACTGATTCATGAAAAATACAAAGATCTGGTAGATATAGTAATTGACGGCGGATACGGAAATAACGTTGCTTCTACGGTCGTAAACTGCACTGATGGTGATTTCGAAATTATTCGTCAGGGACTGGGCGATCTGGAACAATATCTTTAAAAAAAGAAAATTTAGTATCTTGCGGGATGCCGAAATTAATTAATCTGGAAGCTTTCAAAAACTTTCTAAAATCTCAATCTGCCGGGGGAATTATACTTATATGTTGTGTTATCCTATCACTAATTATTGCAAATTCGGGTTGGGGTAGTTATCTGGAAAATCTTTTGGCAACAGAAATTGGTTATCATTCGGATAATGTACACCTGAAATATTCTGTTCTTCTTTGGATAAACGATGGCTTGATGGCCATATTCTTCTTATTGGTAGGATTAGAAATAAAAAGAGAATTAATTGAAGGTGAGCTATCTTCTACAAAAAAAGCTTTACTTCCTATTTTTGCTGCCATTGGGGGCATGTTGGTTCCGGCAGCTATTTATAGCATATTCAATATCCAAACAGCTACTGCTCATGGTTGGGGAGTCCCTATGGCCACCGATATTGCATTTGCCATAGCAATATTGTCTGTCTTAGGAAATAGAGTGCCATTAGCCTTAAAAGTTTTCTTAACTGCTCTGGCTATAGTAGATGATTTGGGAGCCATTATTGTTGTTGCAGTATTTTACACTTCGGAGCTACACACAAACTACCTTCCCTATATAGGGGTGTTAATAGCTATTTTAGCTATTCTGAACTACTTTAACGTAAAACAAATCTATCTTTATCTTATACCAGGAGTCTTTCTCTGGTATTTTGTACATTCTTTTGGTGTGCATGCTACCATAGCCGGAGTAATAACAGCGTTCTTTTTGCCAACTACTCCTACAGCGGTAGAATCTCCTCTGGAGCGTCTAGAACATTTACTGGCTAAACCTGTAAACTTTCTGATTATGCCTTTATTTGCTTTTGCCAATACCAACATTAAATTTGAACCTGTTATGTTGGACGGCATTTTTGGAGGATTAAGTATGGGGATTATACTTGGTTTATTCCTTGGAAAGCCTATCGGGATAACCATACTCTCCTATCTTGCTGTTAAATTAAAAATATGTGCTTTACCCGACGGAACTACATGGAAACAAATTTATGCGCTTGGTATTTTAGGAGGCATTGGTTTTACCATGTCTATATTTATTGCATTACTGTCTTTTAAAAATCCGGAATATCAGGTACAAGCTAAATTTTCTATTTTAATTGCTTCTACCATCTCTGGGTTAGTAGGATTTTTAGTACTTCGCCGTTTATCGAAAAAAAACCGGCATACCGAAATATCAGACAATATTTAATTCTTAAAATGTAAACCGGGGTGTTATATTAAATATTTACGCAGAAGATTTTTTTTGTATAAAGAAGGCTTCTGGCATGAAAATAAAACGATCTGAATTTTCTCTATTTTTTAAAGTGTTTTATTATGTTAGGGTATTATCTAATTAACTAAAATAAGAATTATGGGGAAATTTGTAATTTCAAAAAGGAAAAACGGAGAATTCCAATTCAACCTAAAAGCCGGAAATGGACAGGTTATTTTAGGTAGTGAAGGCTACAGCACCAAAGCAAATTGCGAAAATGGAATTGCGTCTGTAAAAAAGAATTCCCAGATCGACGAAAGGTTTGAAAGAAAAACATCAACAAATGGCAAACCTTATTTTACATTAAAAGCGAGCAATGGCCAGGTAATTGGTACGAGCGAAATGTATGAAAGTGAAGCTTCGAGAGATAATGGAATCAAGTCTGTTGCATCGAATGCAAAAGATGCTATTATTGAAGACGAAACTGTGTAAGTATTTACGATAACAAGAAGGCTCTGCTCTCGTTACATCGGGCAGAGCTTTTTTTATTAATATAAAAGATAGCAATTTTCGGGTTTTATTTAATATAGGGAAATCAGAACTTTGGTACAAATCCCGAAAGCAATGGAAACACAAAAAATCATCAACTATAATCGTATTGCCAAAGCTATTGAGTTTATTCGCCAGAATTTCAAGAAACAACCTGGCTTAGACGAAATTGCGGAACATGTAAGTTTAAGCCCTTTCCATTTTCAGAGACTTTTCTTAGAATGGGCAGGGACCAGTCCAAAGAAATTTTTACAGTATATTAATATCCAATACGCCAAGCAATTGTTAAAGGAATCTAATGGTATAAGCTTATTCGATACGGCTTATAAAACGGGGCTTTCCGGTACCGGACGATTACATGATTTGTTCATAAATATTGAAGGTATGACTCCCGCCGAATATAAAAATGATGGAAAAAACCTGAACATAAACTACGCTATTGGCGAAAGTCCTTTTGGTGAATTAATAGTTGCTTCTACAGATAAGGGCCTTTGCTATATGGCTTTCTCTTCTTTAAAAGAAATAGCGGTGAAGGAGCTTAAAGAAAGATTTCCTAAAGCAAATTACTCAGAACAAACAGACCATTTTCAACAGGCCGCATTGTCTGTATTTCAAAATGACTGGACTAAGCCTCATGAAATAAAGCTTCATTTAAAAGGCACAGATTTTCAGCTAAAAGTGTGGGAAGCTTTGCTTAAAATTCCTACAGGACATTTAGCTACTTATAACCGGATTGCACAGGAGATAGGAAATCCTAAAGCTTCCCGGGCTGTAGGTTCTGCTATTGGTTCCAATCCCATTGCTTTTATTATTCCGTGTCACAGAGTTATCCAATCATCCGGCATCATTGGAGGTTATATGTGGGGTAGTACCAGAAAAACAGCTATTATAGGTTGGGAAGCCGCCAGAAATATGGAAGAGCATGAATCTGTTTAGCGACCAACCCTTTTTAGAGAATCTTCTCCCCTACGATGGTGAAGTTTTATATTACGGAAAAATATTTAGTGCTCATAAAGCTTCAGAATACCTGGAGAGTCTGTTAAATAGAATAGCATGGAAGCATGATGAGGCTATTATTTTCGGAAAACATATCGTTACTAAGCGTATGGTTGCCTGGTATGGGGACAATGAATATGAATATACTTATTCTAATATCACAAAAAAATCATTGCCCTGGACATCAGAATTACTTGAGCTTAAATGTATAGCAGAGAAAAAAACAGGCGAACAGTTTAATTCTTGTCTGCTTAATCTTTATCATGATGGAAATGAAGGGATGGCATGGCACAGCGATGCGGAAAAAGACCTTAAGCCAAATGGCGCAATAGCCTCATTAAGTTTCGGGGCAGAGAGAAAGTTTTCATTTAAACATAAAGAGAGTAAAAAAAACGTTTCTCTTGATTTACAACATGGAAGTTTATTATTGATGCGGGGTACAACACAGACTTTCTGGCTCCACAGGCTTCCTCCAACGAAAAAAGTAAAAACCGTCAGGATTAATCTAACTTTCAGATTTATTCAAGAAAAAGGCGTTTCTTAAAAAGAAACGCCATAACATCATCTGCAGTAAAACACATTAAAACTGCAAAGACATTTAGACAAATTTCATTTTCAATAGCTTAGATTCCAGCTCCAGTAACTCATCCATCATTTTCTTTTTATAAATTTCTGTCTGGTTATGAATTGAAGGAATTAAAGACTTATAATAATTTATTCCGTTTTCCAATTGCTGCTGAAACTTGGTAAAGTATTTTACCTTCTTATCATTCAAATCTTTTAAACTGGCGCTCATATCTTTTTTCAGATAATCTATATACAAATTCAGCTCATTAATGAATAAATTGGAGCGGTTGGTATTGCCCAGCAAATTTATTTTACCATAAATATGTTTTACCATTTCTTCCAGGCTAAACTCGCCAGAGAAATAAGCAATATTAGGTCCGGGGCAAATAGCCACCGCATTATTTTCTTTTGGTTTCAATATCTCATTTTTGATATAAGTAGAAGTAGCTAATCCCTCGCATAAACAAACCTTCTCTGTAACTTTCCGGAATTCTTCCTGATATTCCCTTTCAGATAGATTAGCCGCTTTCAGCTCTTTAATCTTATGGTTCTGATATTCTCTGGATGCCGTGCAGATGGGTTCTTCTGTAAACTCGGTATTTGAAACTAAATATTTTTTAGTACATGGGCTTCCGGGTCTTCCTTTCTCTATGCGCTCTAACCTCAATTTTTCAATAGAACTTAATCTGAAATTGTTAAATGGAACGCCCAACGGTGATGAACCGCTAATATAGAAATCATTCTTATCTGCTTTTACTAAATTTTTTAATGTCTCGGTATCAACATTGGTTGCTTCCGGTACTAGTAAAAACGGACTCCCCCATCCAGTTGCATCCAATTGATAGTAATCCAGTAAGAAACTATCTTCCTCTGCTGTTCCAATTCCACCCTGCACACTTATTTTTGAAAATGGCCTCAACGCAGTTTCTATGTTTTTCTCTGTCAGAGCTCTATTATAAATCTCGAAAAGCTCATTAAACATACTTTCTTTCTTCTGCCTAAACTCCTCTAAAATTGGTCCCAGCAGATAGCCTTCTGTTGCAAAAGCATGCCCTCCGCAATTCAACCCAGATTCTATTCTGAATTCTGATATCCAAAGACCTTTTTTAGCCAGCATTTTTCCCTGGATTAACGCAGAACGAAAATCACTAACTTTCAAAATGATTTTCTTTTTGATACTCCCCGCAACATCCGGGTAGAAGTCCTTAAAATTCTCTATATATGCATATAAGCGCTGATTCATCCCCGCAGAAAGCACAACAGAAGAATCCAGGTTACTTAATGCAAATCCTCTTAAAGCTTCCAGTGCATCGGAGTTAATCTCTGCCCCATTCCCATCAAAATTCAACTTATCTACTTTAGCCATAATATTTACATCTATAGCCCCTTTCTGCATGTTTTCTTTTAGTTCCAACTGCATTCTGTGTTTCAGCGTATGATCTTTCTCATCCAGCATTTCCATATATTTCCGTTTTAGCGGAGATATTTCGGACAATAAATCGAAATACTTATTAATTTCCTTTCCACCTTCAAAATCTTCTTCTTTAAGCTTGTTAAACTGTTCGTTTACAAACTCATCCATCATATTCAGATATGCTGTAATTCTTTTTGAACGGAAATCCGCTTCTTTGTTTGTAATCTCCTGATAGGGTTTCCCTGCTTTTTCCAAATGAAATTTTCTCATTCTTTCGATCAGCTGATCGTCTACGATAGAAGCAACCGAAGAAATACCGTATTTAGCTACCTTTAAAGGAGTATCTACAGAAAAACCCAGACCCAGAACTGGAATATGAAAAGTGTGCGCCATAATTTATTAAACTATAACACAAAGAACCTGTAAAATAGAAAAATAAAATATGATCAAGATCACTTAACTATGTAATTTTGGTAAATTATCAAGATATTCGCATCTTGTTACCTGATGACTATGATTGATCAGATTTCTTTATTAAACGCAATAATAGACACTGCAATAGACGGAATTATAACTATTGACTCCAAGGGCATTGTAGAATCTATCAATCCTTCTGCCTGCGGCCTGTTTGGTTACGATTCGTCAGAAGTTATTGGAAATAATATCAGTATGCTGATGCCTGAGCCCGACCGCTCCAGACATGACGGTTATATATTGCGTTATCAAAGAACTTCTGAACCCCATATCATTGGCAAAGGAAGAGAAGTCAAGGGGCTTCGTAAAGACGGGACTCTTTTTCCTTTCAGGCTGGCAGTAAGCGAAGTTCAGTTTCAAGGAAGAGTTATTTACACCGGATTTGTGCATGATTTAAGCCGTGAAAAAGATGCACAGGAACAACTAAAAAAATATACTAACAGACTGGAGCACCTGGTTGAAGAACGGACGTTAACATTACAATCTCTTATTCAACAGCTTCAAAATGCAAAAGAGGAAGTAAGTCACTCTTTAGAAAAAGAAAAAGAGCTCAATCAGCTAAAAAGCAGATTTGTATCTATGGCATCACATGAGTTCAGAACACCTCTGAGTTCTATTCAATTATCTGCCTCTTTAATCGAAAAATATAATTCTCAATACGGAAACGACAACATTTCTAAACACGTTAGCAAGATAAAATCAAGTGTTGCTAATCTGACTAATATCCTGAATGATTTTCTTTCTTTAGAAAAATTAGAAGCCGGCAAAGTAAGCTTGCAAATTAGCACTTTTGATATCGTAAAGTTCTCGGAAGAAATAACCGAAGAAATGCAAATGATTGCCAAACAAAATCAAAATATCATATACCAGCATACAGGAACTCAGAGTAAGATCAACACAGACATCAATCTCCTGAAAAACTGCATTGTTAATTTAATAGGAAATGCTATTAAATATTCCGGGGAGAATACCTTTATTGAATTTAATACCGAAATGCTTGATGAAAAATGTATTATTACCATAAAAGACAATGGTATTGGTATCCCGGAAACAGAACAAAAGCATCTTTTCGAAGCATTCTTTAGAGCACATAATACCGGCAGTATCCCTGGCACAGGGCTTGGTCTAAATATAGTAGACAGATATGCTAAACTGATGCACGGAACCATAGCTTTTGAAAGCGCAGAAAATAAGGGCACTACTTTTACCATAACGCTAAATCAGCATGAAGAATAAAATACTGATCATTGAAGATAACCTGGATATTAGAGAAGGAACGGCAGAAATATTGGAACTCGCCGGATATGAGGTTTTTACTGCCCCCAATGGAAAAAATGGAGTTGAAATAGCACAATCCTATCTTCCGGATTTAATTATCTGTGATATTATGATGCCTGAATTAGATGGCTATGGCGTATTGTATTTATTAAACAAAAATCCGGAAACGGCTTCTATTCCTTTCATTTTCTTAACGGCTAAAGCCGAACGGGTTGATTTAAGAAAAGGTATGGAAATGGGTGCCGATGATTATTTAACCAAACCTTTTGATGATATTGAATTGCTTAATGCCATAGAAAGCAGGTTAAAGAAAAGGAAGCAGCAAAAAGACTTTTTTTCTAAAGGCTTACAAACTTTAGAAGATTTTGCAAGAAAAAACAATAAACAAGCCGAGCTTACAGAGCTGATTACCCACAAAAAAATAAGAAACATTAAAAAAGGGCAGGTTATTTATTATGATGGTGATAACTCGCAGGGTATTTACTTAGTTGTGAACGGTAGTGTTAAAATTGTAAAACTAAGCAAAGACGGCAGAGAACTTTTAACTGCAATACACCATACAGACGAATATTTTGGTATTTATGATGCGCTAATTGGCAACTCGCATTCCGAAACTGCAGAAGCATTGGAAAACAGTTCGATCTGTTTATTAAACAGAGAACAGGTTAATGAAATTATTAATAAACACCCGGCAATAGCCATGCAGTTTATTCACCTGCTAGCAGAAACACTCAAAGAAAAAGATGAACAATTGGTTCAGCTGGCTTACCATTCTGTAAGAAAGAGATTGGCAGAGACACTGTTAAGAATAAATGACATACACCAACAAAGTAATATTTTTAAAATATCCAGAGACGATTTAGCCGGTATGGCTGGTATGGCAACAGAAACTGTGAGCCGTACATTAAGTGATTTTAAGGAAGAGAAGTTAATAGAAAAAAAAGGTTCAGAAATACACATTTTAGACATAGACAAACTCAGAAACCTAAAGAATTGATTTCTTAATCAAAAATAAAGAAAAATAATACAGGAGCTTTGGTTAAATAACCAAAGCTCCTTTTTGTTTCTTCAAATAACTGATATTTATCACATTTCCTTTTGACTCCTCTCATTAAAAGAGAAAGCCTTCACTAATAAATTTGTGAATCACTAAGCAAGGAGAATGAAAGCTATTGTCTACAGTACCAAAACTTTTGAAAAAGAGCTATTGGCTAAAGCCAACTTCAAGAAGCACGATATTACACTGATTTCTAATCCGTTAAATATTGACACTGTTTCTTATTCAGAGGGTAAAGATGCTGTAATCGTATTCTCTAATGACGATCTTTCTACTCCGGTAATTGACAGACTTGCCGAATTTGGAATAAAATATATTTCTACACGGTCTGGTGACATCGCAAATATCAATCGTGACGCAGCAGCAAAGTATGGGATAAAAATCGCTCATGTTCCACATTCTCCAGAAAGTATTGCCGAGCATGTACTTACCTTGGTTTTGGCCTTAAACAGAAAACTGATTACTGCAGTAAAAAGATCGTCGGATTTTAATTTCAGTCTGGAAGGACTTACTGGCTTTAATCTGGAAGGAAAAACAATAGGTCTTATTGGTTATGACGATACTGGCATGGCTACAGCCAAGATATTCAAAAATTTAGGCTGCAATGTTCTGATTGCCGACAAAATGCTAAACAACCAGCCAGCTTACGGACAACAATGTGATTTAGATTATCTACTTTCTAACTCAGATATTATTTCGTTGCATATATCTTTTAAAAACGCGACAAGACAAATTATAAATAGGGATAGCATTTCTAAGATGAAAACAGGAGCCATGCTCATTAACACGAGTCGGGGCGGGTTATTGCATACTTCAGACGTTTTAGAGGCTTTAAAAAGCGGACAGTTGGGCTACCTTGGTACAGATGTTTTTGAAAACGAACCATCCACGTTTTCAGAAAAGACGAAGGATAACTCTGTCCGCAACCCCATTTTAGAAGAGCTGATAAACATGCCCAATGTTATTGTTACACCTCATCAAGGCTTCTTAACTAAAGAAACCATCGAAGAAATTGCTTATCAAACTATTAGAAATCTGGACAATTGGCAAGCTGGAAAATGTGTTGGAGAAGCTTGTGCGTGTTCCAAAGATTGTGTAGTTAAACACTAAATTTTTCAAAAATGGAAACAGCAGACCTCGTAAAAAAATACAGTGTTCCTGTACCCAGATATACCAGTTATCCTACAGTTCCGTATTGGGACCTAACATCCTTTTCTTATGAAAAATGGATAGATTCAGTTAAAAAAAACTTCGAAATCAGCAATAAAACGTCCGGAATAAGTATATATATTCATCTCCCTTTTTGTGAGAACTTATGTACTTACTGCGGTTGTAATACCCGAATTACCAAAAATCATACGGTAGAATTGCCTTATATCAACGCTGTAATTAAAGAATGGGAATTATACAAAAGAAATTTTGCAGAACAACCGATTATAAAAGAGCTTCATTTGGGTGGCGGTACTCCTACTTTTTTTTCAGCAGAAAACCTTAAATATCTTATTGACCATATTTTAAAAGATTGCGAGATACATTCTGATGCCGAATTTAGCTTTGAGGCACATCCCGCGAATACGACAGAACAACACTTGCAAACGCTTTTCGATTTAGGTTTCAGAAGATTAAGCCTTGGTATTCAAGATTTTGACATCAAGGTGCAGAAAATTATTAATCGCATGCAAAGCTTCGAGCAGGTTGAGGAAGTAACCAAAACAGCGAGAAAAACAGGTTATACATCTATTAATTACGATCTGATTTACGGCTTACCTCTTCAAACCATAGACGGACTGACGAAGACTATTCAACAGGTCAATATCTTACGCCCAGATAGAATTGCTTTCTATAGCTATGCCCATGTTCCCTGGATAAAACCCGGGCAAAGAAAGTTTACTGAATTAGATTTACCAGATGCTGATGCCAAACAAGGACTTTACGAAACCGGAAGAAAGCTATTTACAGAAGCCGGATATGAGGAAGTTGGTATGGACCATTTTGCGCTTCAGTCAGACTCACTTTATAAAGCGCAGGGAAACCTAAGCTTGCATAGAAATTTCATGGGTTATACCCATCAATATACACAACTTATGATTGGGCTTGGGGTCTCTTCTATTAGTGATACATGGGATGCTTTTTCTCAAAATGTAAAAACAGTAGAAGAATACAAAAAACTTGTTGCTGATAATATTATCCCCGTATTTAAAGGGCATTTACTAAATACTGAAGACCTGCTTATGCGCAAACATATATTGAATATTATGTGCAGGGCGGAGACTTCCTGGACAACACAAGAATTACTTAATGAAGGGTTTTCTTTGGCTTTAGGGAATCTTGATGAGGTAATTAAAGATGAATTGATTATAAAATCTGACTATAACCTGCAGGTAACTGCTAAGGGAAAAAGATTTTTAAGAAATATTTGTGCTGCGTTTGATGCCAGACTTTGGAGAGACCAGCCTGAAAAACAATTATTCAGTTTAGGCTAACGAACTTCTGTTGATTGTTAATTTAAAAATGAAGAGGCTGTCTTAAAGTTTGAGCACATTGTTATTTCGCCCGGAACTTTTTAAGACAGCCTCTTTCTATTATTTAGATTTAACAGGTATGCTTTTTTATAATATTGCTTTGGATATTTCAAGTAAAGGCTTAAACCTTTACTTGAAAATTCTTATCTATCTATTAATACAAATCGTCGTAAAAAGCCAAAGCTTCTTCATAAGTAGTTGCTAAACCTGTTGCTGTAACTGCTGTTCCAATACTCACAATACCGGTCCACGGTGCCACAGCTCCATATCCCCCCTGACATCTGTAAGATACATTAGCTGCAACATTGGTATTTGTATTGCCTCCAAAAAGAATTTTAGTTCCGTCCAGACCCAAATTAGACGACATTATTGCTCTTTTTGCAGCTACTGTACTGCTTCCACTGCCTAATGTCGCTGCATCAGCCGCACTAATTAAATGTGTTCTTCCTGTAGGATTATATCCACTGTGATGAAAAACCAAAGCATATCTGGTACTCTGAGTTCCCGAAGTACTATAATTAAAATTATTTTTCGTTATCATGAAACTTGTTCCAAATTTTTCGTCTCCCGGATTAACATCGTTGAAAACAGGTACTTCCACAAAAATCGGGTTCACCCCTGTTAAGTATGTTCCCGTTGACGTAAAGGTATTACCATAAACAACCCCGTGAGTAGAATTATCTCCTCTAAACCTCACAAAAGCGCCTGCACAATCTTTAAAAGTATTATTGATAACTTTCAATCTTTTTACTCCGTATGCGCCATAAATCATATGTGCGGTAGATCCAACCCCAATATTTTCAAAGTGGTTTTGCCGTACAATTATATTGTCTGCAGTTGCATAATGTGCCCCTAATGCGCCATAATAAACATTTGGCATATCTTCGAAGCGACAATATGCTACAGTTACATTCTGGCTTCTCTGTATTACAAGCCCATAACCGGTTACAGCACCTGTAAACTTTAATCTGTGTACCAGAATATTTTGACTATTATTGGTTATCGACATCAAGGTAGCAATTGAACCGGTAATAACAGCAGAGCCTATAGTGTTACATTTTAATTGCAATCTGTTAGTTGCATGGCCAATATTATTTAAGGCAATAGTTGATGTTAAATTATACGTTCCGTCTGCAAAAACAACATCTACAGGATTAGATTGTAATAAGGTCTGGATGTTGGCCCAAAAAGTACTATTCAGGGCTGTAGACGGCGTAACATTCACAATAGTAGTTGCCAATGTGGAAGATTCCTGTTTAATCTTTCCTTCACCATTTAAGGCTTGTGATTGTTGATTGATTTCTTCCTTACCACAGGAAAAAAGGAGGGCAGATGAAAGCCCAAGCAGTAGAATGCTTTTTTTCATAATAAATGGGTTTAAATTGATAAACCCTAATATACATTATTTTCCCGGTTACGTACACAAGTAATTTTAACATTTTTTTTAAAAAAATTATCAGAAGTAACCTTAATGCTTAAAAAAGGCGCTTAAACTGTTATAAGAGAGCAAAATTGATATAAAACGAAATTTCCTTAACGACAAATTGACGCATCTCCGATCAAAATAGGACTTAAAAAAGGAATATCTAAAGAGAGACCTCGTAAAATTAACCAGCTTCCTAATATCAAAGAAAGAACTGGTAGTACATTATTGATGGACCGGCGAACTGCCTGACTGGCAAAGCTAATTCCCACCGCCGAGGCAAACATTAAGGGTAGAGTTCCCAAACCAAAGAAAAACATAAAAAGTGCCGACTGGAAAACACTACTTGTATTAGATGCAGTGGCCAGAGCAACATAAACAAAAGCACATGGCAAGACACCGTTCAACATTCCAACTGCAAAATGTCCATAGCGTTTTTGAATAGCACCCGAAATCCATTTATTAATCAAAGGAAAGCTGATATTTAAATTCCTTTTTGCAGGCAATAATCTAAGGATAGAATAAATCACAATGAAAATACCACAAATAATACTTAAAGTTTGCTGAAACCCGGCTATCCATAAGCTTTTCCCCAAAGCCCCTATTAACAAACCTAAAATAGCATAGCTGAATGCTCTTCCTAATTGATAAAGAAGCTTATTTAAAACAAGTTTCCATTTTCCACCATTCAGATTGGGTATAGCAAATGCCAAGGGACCGCACATCCCTACACAATGTAAGCTTCCAAATAATCCTATTACAAATGCCAGTTGCAGATGGTTCATTGTATAAAAACACTTTGTTCATACAAATAAGACTTTCCATTATGATTCCATTCGGCTATCAATTTCCAATCGCCTTTTGCAATATCTTTGGTCATGATCTCTATTTGCTGATCTTTTAAATCAAAAACTCTATCTAATTTATTATCGGAAGGACGATACAAAGTAAGTTTACCAGATTGGAGAGCTTTAAAGAGAACTACCAATTTTGTACCATCCAAAACTATGTCTGGCTTAGCATTATCATTCAACACATTTTGCTTTTGCTCATATTGACGATCATAAGATAAACCTTTTTCATAGTAATCTTTATCATAACTATCGTCCGGAGCTTTAAACATTAATACCACCAGAAAGATAACAAAGCTCATAAAAGCTGCCAACCCTATTACAATTCCTTTTCCCCAATTCATATTTATTTACTGATTTTTCTGGATACAGGGCCTAAGAAATTTGTTTTTATTTCATACACCTCTTCACCATTTTCTAAAACTTTTAATTTAATTACATTTTTCGCCTGATGAATTTTAGACTTCGGAATCATCAGGAAAAATGTTCCTTTCTTTGAGCTTTCTCTCCTCAAGCTATCTACCGGCTGAACCCATTTAATCTTAATATCTTCATCCACTCCTTTTAACCCAATTTTTACAGATTGTGCGGTCTTATTTACAAATTCTCCATTGTAGAGGTTACTGACATATCCGCCCTCCTGTTCCTGGTACAGCATTCCTCCGGCTCTTAGCACAATAACATCTACATTTTTTTGGTTCCATATAAAATAAGATATAATACCGAGCATAAGTAATATAACTATAGAATAAGCCTTCATTCTGAAAGTAAAAGATGGTTTACTCTGTGTTTTGATCATTTCTTCGGAATAATATCCTATCAGGTTTCTTGGCTTATTTATTTTATCCATTACCTGGTTACAAGCATCTATACATGCTGTACAATTCACACACTCCAGCTGCGTACCTTGTCTGATATCTATTCCTGTCGGACAAACAGCTACACATAAATTACAGTCTACACAATCTCCCTTAGGCGTTTGGTCGGCGTCCCTCCTTTTCAGCCTCCCTCTAGGTTCACCTCTCACATAATTATAAGCTACTGTTAAAGAATTCTTATCTAACAAAACGCCTTGTAATCTACCGTAAGGGCAAATTACGGTACACACAATTTCGCGAACATGACTAAAAACTGCATAGAAGGCAAACGTAAACAACCAAATACTAATAAATCCGACAATATGTTCGCCGGGAGAAGAAGTCATTATTTTAATCAGTTCATCACTACCTATAATATAAGCTAAAAAAGTATTTGCTATTAAAAACGATATTAAAATATAAAGACTATGCTTCAAGGTTTTTTTCCAAATTTTTTCTGTCGTCCACTCTCCTTCGTCTAATTTTTTCCTTGCCGCAGGCTCTCCTTCTATCCAAATCTCTATTTTACGAAACACCAACTCAAGAAAAATTGTTTGAGGGCAAATCCAGCCACAGAATACCCTACCAAAGGCTATCGTAAAGAGTACGATACTGACTAAAGCTAATAAAGAAGCCAATACAAAAATAAAAAAGTCTTGTGGCCATATTACCTGTCCAAAAATGATAAACTTCCTTTCTATGACATTTATTAGTAGTAACTGATTGCCATTGATCTTAAGAAATGGCGCTACAAATAAAAATAACAATAACGTATACCCTAAAAAACTACGATACGTATAGAATTTATCTTTTCTCACCAATGGATACAGCCATCTTCTCTTGCCATCAGCCTGTACGGTACTATGGTATTGTATATCTTCCACTTTTTAAAATTTTAGTCTTTTCCCTGAAAACAAGATCAGTGCACTTAGTTAAGTGCACTGATCTTGTTAAATTTCTTTTACAGTTTCTGAATGAGCACTCTCCTCTACAAGTTCTTCACCTGTATCTTCAACTCCCTGCGGTTCTTTTGCACCTGCGGGATTAGTACCTCTTAAAGATTTAATATAACTTGCTAGCTCTGCAATTTCTTTGGGATTTAGCTGTTTCTCCCATGAAATCATACCTTTATCGGGCACACCGTATTTAATGGTTTTAAAAATGCTTTTAACAGTTCCTCCATGTAACCAGTAATCATCGGTAAGATTTGGTCCTACGGTTCCCTGACCTTTGTCTCCATGGCAGGCTACACAATTTTTCTCGAAAATTGCTTGTCCGGCACTAATAACAGCAGGATCATTTGAGTAGGTTACTGTATTTTCATCCACTCTATTAGCAGATTGTGCAAGAAATGCTTCTTTGGCAGCCTCTGCCTGTTCCATTTCTGCTATATATTCGTCTTCCTGAGATTTACCTAATTTAAAAACATGGAAATTCAATAAATAAACCACTGCAAAAATGATAGTTCCATAGAATAAATACATAAACCACCCCGGGGTTGGATTATCCAATTCTTTAATACCGTCAAAGTCATGTTCTATTACTATATCTTTTTCTTCTGAAAGTGGTCTTAAAGAAAGAACTTTTTGCCAAAAAGTACGTTTTTGCTTTACTTTTCCAACCTGTTGTTCTACCGCTACGTCTAGCTGAACTTCTGGCTTACTATCTTTTAAAAGGATAGCAGACATTACTTTAAAAGTGTTTAAAAGAATCAGACAAACAATCAACACAAGCACCAATGTAAAAACAATAGCACCTACGCCTATATAATTCATCAGTTCTGTAGTAGTCATCCCTCCTTCTTCGGCAAATGCGTTTCCGGCACCAAAAGTCAAAGCTGACAATAAAAATATTGAAGTCAATTTTTTCATATCCTGTTTTTTATTCATTTGTCTGGTTTTCACTTTCCATAGGAAGTCCACTCATATATGTTGTATGATTTTTTTTCATTTTGATCAACATAATAGTTGCACCTATAAAAAAAGCTATGAATATGAGCAGAGATATCAGTAAATAAACCTCATCTCCTGCTAGATTACTTATTTGTTTAAACATGACTTTATAATTTTTTGATGTTTAACTAATTTTTCTTTTCTGCTTTGATATCAACTCCCAATCTTTGCAGATAAGCTATTATTGCTACCATTTCAGAAGTTGGAGAGACCTCTATATTATCTGCTTTTAGACCTGCAGTAATGTTTTCTGCCTGTTTCATTAAATCATGGTTGGCTACATTCTCATAGCCTTCGGCATAAGGAACTCCAATTTTTCTTAGTGCACTAATCTTAGAAGCTGTTGACGTGGTGTCTATTTCCTGTATGGCTAACCAATCGTAAGAAGGCATAATACTTCCCGGCGTCATACTAGACGGATCTATCATATGATTATAATGCCATGCATGGCTGTATTTTCCTCCTACTCTATGCAAATCCGGCCCTGTGCGTTTAGAACCCCATAAAAATGGATGGTCGTACACAAACTCTCCTGCTTTACTATATTCGCCATAGCGCTCGGTTTCACTTCTGAAAGGTCTTACAGTTTGAGAGTGACAGTTTACACAACCTTCTTTAATATATAAATCGCGTCCCTGTACCTCTAATGGAGTATATGGTTTTACACTGGAAATAGTGGGTACGTTAGAACTTATAAAGAACGTTGGAACCATCTCTACCAAACCACCGATCAAGATTACTACTAAGCTTAAAACAAGCATAGCAATTGGCTTACGCTCTAATCTTTTATGAGCAGTTTCTCCTTTGATATGGTTTTCTACCGGTAACGGCAATGCTTCGGCATATTCCTGTTCTACCAGGCTTCCTGCCTTAGCAGTTTTTACCAGGTTGTAAGCCATAATAATAACTCCACTCAGGTACATAACGCCACCCAGAGCTCTTAACATATGCATTGGAATAATCCTTAACGTGGTTTCAATGAATCCCGGATATTTCAACATTCCTTCTTCGGTAAACTCTTTCCACATTAAGCCTTGGGTGAAACCGCTCCAATACATTGGGATTGCATAAAAAAGAATACCTAATGTTCCCAACCAGAAATGGGTTGAAGCTAATTTTTTAGAGAACAATTCTGTTTTGTAAATCCTTGGAATTAACCAGTACATTACACCAAACGTTAAGAAACCATTCCATCCTAAAGCACCAACGTGAACGTGAGCAACAATCCAATCTGTAAAGTGCGCAATAGCGTTAACTTCTTTTAAAGAAAGCATGGGGCCTTCGAACGTTGCCATACCATAACAGGTAAGCGCAACAACCATAAATTTTAATGTCACATTGTCTCGAACTTTGTCCCAGGCACCTCTTAAAGTTAGTAACCCATTAATCATACCTCCCCAACTTGGAGCGATTAACATGATTGAAAAGGCGACACCAAGAGACTGTGCCCATCCCGGCAAGGATGTATATAATAAATGGTGAGGTCCTGCCCATATGTAGATAAAAATTAAAGACCAAAAGTGAAGTATACTTAATTTATAAGAATAAACCGGTCTGTTTGCCATTTTTGGCAGGAAATAATACATCAATCCTAAATAAGGAGTTGTGAGGAAAAACGCAACTGCATTATGGCCATACCACCACTGTACTAAAGCATCCTGTACACCTGCGAAAAGATAATAGCTTTTAAATGCAGAAACCGGAATCTGAAAGGAATTAACAATATGCAATACAGCTACAGTAACAAAGGTTGCTATATAAAACCAAATGGCCACATATAAGTGTTTCTCTCTGCGTTTGAAAATTGTTCCAAACATATTTACTCCGAAAACGACCCATACAATTGTCAGAAGAATATCTATTGGCCATTCCAATTCGGCATATTCATGAGATGTTGTAATTCCAAGAGGTAAGGTTATAGCTGCCAGTACAATAACTAACTGCCAACCCCAAAAATGGATCTTGCTTAATACATCGCTAAACATTCTGGCCTTTAACAATCTTTGTAGCGAGTAATAAACACCCATAAAGATTGCATTTCCTACAAATGCGAAGATCACCGCATTTGTATGTAATGGCCTAATTCTACCAAAAGTAGTGTACTGAGAACCTAAATTTGCCGAAGGACTAAATAACTGTGTTGCCGCGAGCACTCCCACAAGCATCCCAATAATCCCCCACACCATCGTGGCAATGGCAAAGTTCCTTACAATTTTGTTGTCGTAATAAAATTTGTCAGGTTGCATAAATTATAGCTTTTTTGATGGTGTAAAGCTATCTCAACCCGAATGACAATAGAATGACTTTGAGCTTAGTGAAATATGAGGAATATCACTTTTTATTAATACCACACAAAAATCCAGACAAATCAACTGAAAATCAATAAATTAAAACAAATATAGATTTATCAAAAAATGCCAAAGAAATTTAATCTTTTTGTAATCTTAATATTTTTTTCTTGCACTTTTTATATCTAAAAAATATATTTGGGAACATTTAAATTGAAACATCAATATTTTTTATGTCTAAAGCAACAATAAAAAAGAGAATAGCAATCATTTTTCTTATGGTCTTTTCGGCCAAAATGGTTCTATCTGTTGCTCCGCTTTTCATAAACATAGATAAAACAACGGTAAATGCAGTCATTTTACAACTTGAGTTAGAAAATGAAACTCATGAAAATTCAAAAGACACCAATGTTAAAAAAGCAATAGACATATACGGCGTTTATGATTTATCTTTATTGCCAATAGAGATGGACGTAAAGACAAAATATCATATAAAGCCAAGAAATTATATTGAATCTTTTTTCCCTTCTGTTCCAACCCCTCCGCCTAACATAGGTTAACTAATCTTAGCTTATATTCTTGAAATGCGTGGTGCATTAGAGGATTGTTGTGTTTAAAATTCCGTTGTGATTTTTTATCGAACGTAATTTTCAAGGAGTTTATTAAACAAAAGATTTATTTAATCGAAAATGAAAAAGGAAAAAGATTCTTTGTTCCCGGGTTTCAATGTATCAAAATATTTGAGGCCTGAAACAATGAAAAAGGACTTCACATCAAGTATTGTTGTATTTTTAGTGGCATTACCTCTATGTTTGGGCATTGCACTGGCTTCCGGGGCTCCCTTATTCTCTGGTGTTTTAACGGGAATAATAGGTGGTTTAGTTGTAGCTTCTTTTAGCGGATCTCAATTGAGTGTGAGCGGACCTGCCGCCGGTTTAACAGTTATCGTTCTAAATGCAATTACACAACTGGGGGCGTTTGAAACATTCTTACTTGCTGTAATTATTGCCGGACTCATCCAAATTATACTCGGTATTGCAAAGGCAGGAACAATAGGAAACTATTTTCCGTCTTCAGTAATTGAGGGAATGTTAGCGGCCATTGGTATCATTCTTATTCTGAAACAAATCCCACATGCACTGGGATATGATGTTAGCTACTTTACCGATGAAAATACTACAGCAGAAAAACAAAGTGCATTTGAGGCTATTGCAACAGCTTTTCAGAATTTACAACCTGGTGCGGTACTTATTACTTTAGCTTCAATGGCTATTTTAATATTCTGGCCAAAAATTAAAAAAGTAAATGTAATTCCTGCGCCGCTTTTAGTGGTTATTGCGGGAGTTTTATTAGCGCATTTTTTTAGCAATACAGGTTTAGCTTTAACTCCAGAACATCTGGTACAGATCCCTATCGTGTCCAGCTTTGGAGAATTTACTAATCTTTTTGTTTTTCCAAACTTCGGACAGATTCTGAATCCAGATGTATGGACTGTTGCTATTACTATTGCTGTAGTTGCTTCGCTAGAAACACTTTTAAGTATAGAAGCTGTTGATAAGATAGACAAGCAAAAAAGAGTGTCTCCTACAAACAGAGAGTTAGTTGCACAAGGTATCGGAAATAGCGTAAGCGGTATGTTGGGTGGTTTACCTATGACATCGGTTATTGTTCGTTCTTCGGCAAACGCAAACTCGGGTGGACAAACTAAGCTATCAGCCATTTTTCATGGTATATGGTTATTGGTTGCGTTACTGGCTATCCCTTCAGTCATAAATATGATTCCTTTAGCTTGTTTAGCTGCTATTTTATTACTTACAGGGTATAAACTGGCAAACATTTTATTGTTTAAAAAAATGTGGAAACACGGTAAAGATCAGTTTATCCCGTTCTTTGTCACTGTTTTAGCTATAGTTTTTACTGATTTACTAATGGGAGTTGCTATAGGAATGTTAATTGGTGTTTTCTATTTATTAAGAGCTAACATGAGAAACCCTTATTTCTACAAGCTGGAAAATGAAGGTAAACAAAAAACACTCAGACTCAAATTGTCTGAAGAAGTTTCATTCCTTAATAAAGGAGCCATACGCTATACCTTAACGCATATACCACAGGGTGCAAAAGTCATAATAGACGGTTCTAACTCCAAATATATAGATAGAGATGTACTCGAAATTATAGAGAACTTTCATCAAAATGCCTATAAAAACAAAATAGAAGTTGATTTGATCAACATTAGGCCTATCTATCAATTACCAAAACTGGAAGAGGTCTTACCGAACAAAAGTGAATTAAAAGAAGTTATTGAACAGAATTAAAATTAAAAAGTCATGATAGAAACAAATCATATAACATACGAATCTCTTTTATTAGGAAATAAAAACTGGGTAGAAAAAACATTACAGGAAAACCCGGATTATTTTGAAAAATTGGCCTCAGGACAAAAGCCTCCTATACTATGGATAGGCTGTTCTGATAGCCGTGTCCCTGCAAATCAAGTTACAGGAACTTTACCGGGCGAAATATTTGTTCACAGGAATATTGCGAATGTAATTGCCCACAACGACTTAAATATGCTGAGCGTTTTGGATTATGCGGTTAATGTGCTTAAAGTGAATCATGTTATTATCAATGGTCATTATGGTTGCGGCGGTGTTGCAGCAGCTATGTCCGACAAACAATTCGGACTAATTGATAACTGGTTAAGAAACATTAAGGATGTTTACAGAATACATAAAGAAGAGGTAGATGCCATTCAGGATGAGGAAGCAAAAATAAAAAGAATGGTTGATCTTAATGTGATAGAGGGTGTTCATAAGCTAAGTGCAACCGCTATTGTACAAAATGCATGGGCAAAGGGACAAGACCTTCAGCTTCATGGTTGGGTACTGGATTTAAATACGGGTTTAATTAAAGACCTCGAAGTAAGCTGTACCAGCAATGTTTCATTCGACAAAGTTTTCAAAATTGCTTAGTTGATATATAGTTGATTAGCCGCTTTTATAGCGGCTTTTCTTTTCTCGCTATTTTCTCCAAAAAAAGATCCCTTAAACACCCGTATCTTTTTAATTTATTTGTGTAAATTTCAATAATACTTAATAATAAAATACTAGTTATGATTGACAAAATTAAAGAGCTTATTAACCAAATAGCTCAGCAGCAAGTACAAAATACGGAAGGTATTTCTAACAATTTGGGCTCTGATGTTGCCAGAGAGACTGGTACATCTATAATTTCCGGATTTAAAGATGCTATCTCTAATGGCCAAATAAATGATATTGCAGGATTAGCCAATGTAAATTCTATAACATCAAACCCTGTAGTGCAAAACATAGTTCAGAGCTTGAGTGCTAAATTGGGAAGCAATTTCGGTATAGACACACAAACCGCTGCAAGTTTTTCGCAATCTGTCATTCCTCAGATATTAGGGTCTATTTTTTCCAAAGCTAAGGAAGGAAATAGCGGATTTAATATATCAGACATTATTTCTTCGTTATCTGAGGGGCAAGGCAGTGGATTATTGGATTCCCTTAAAGGGCTGGGTTTAGATCAAAATGGGGACGGACAGGTTAATTTTCAGGATGCCATCTCTGCTTTGGGCAAGAAAGGTGGGTTGGGAGATATTTTAGGTGGCTTCTTTAAGAAATAGTTCTTCTATCTTCACATTATATCCTATATTAATTGTTAAATATCAGGAAGCTGCCATTTAACAAACACCGGTAGAATCTTTATCCTTATATTTGTTAATGACCAAAGAAGAAAAGATACTTGCCTGTAGAACCAGCGTATTTAAAACTGTATTCCCAGATATTACAAACCATCATAATACTATGTTTGGTGGCGCTGTAATGGCTATGATGGACGAAATAGCTTTTATTACTGCAACGCGTTATGCCAGAAAAGCTTTTGTTACCGTCGGGTCTGATAAAATCAGCTTTATTAAACCAATTCCCGCAGGAAGTTTCGTTGAACTTATTGGTAATATCATACATGTTGGCAATACCAGCATTAAAGTGTTGGTTGAAGCTTACGTAGAGGATATGTATTCAGATTATAGAGAAAAAGCATCTACCGGAGAATTTACTCTGGTTGCGGTTGGTAAAAATATGAAACCTGTTAAAATAGAATAAAAAAATCGGAAGAAGATTCTCCCGATTTTTTTTGAATGATAATGTAATTTATTTTTTGGTCATTATCTTTTCTCCAAAAAGCAATTACGGATTTTTCATGATGGTATGTCCCATCTTATCCCGCTTTGCCTGTAAATATCTTTCGTTATGTTTATTAGAAGCTATTTCGATAGGAACATTTTCTACAACTTCTAACCCATAACCTATTAAGCCTGCTCTTTTTGTAGGATTGTTTGACATTAATCTCATTTTACGGACTCCCATTTCTCTTAAAATCTGGGCTCCTACCCCATAATCCCGCTCATCCATCTTAAATCCCAGTGCAATATTAGCCTCGTAGGTATCTAATCCCTGTTCTTGGAGGTTATAACTTTTTAGTTTATTAATCAAACCAATTCCCCTACCCTCCTGGTTCATATAAACAATTATTCCTTTTCCTTCTTTCTCAATCATTTCCATCGCCTTATGCAATTGAGGCCCGCAATCACATTTACACGAGCCAAAAATATCTCCCGTTACACATGAGCTGTGCACCCTGGCCAAAATGGGCTCGTTAGGCTTCCAGGCCCCCTTCGTTATAGCCAGATGATTTTCTCCGGTATTGACCTGAGTGAAGGCAACCATTTGAAATTCGCCCCATTCAGTCGGCAGGTTAACAGAAACTTCTCTTTTTATTAATGATTCTTTTTCTAATCGGTATGATATCAGATCTTGAATTGAAACGACTTTCATATTCCATTTCTTTGCCATCTCCAATAATTCTGGCAAACGAGCCATTTCCCCTTCTTCATTCATTACCTCACAAATAACACCGGCTGGCTCCAATCCTGCTAAAACAGATAAATCAATTGCAGCTTCGGTATGACCAGTTCTTCTTAATACACCTCCATTTTTAGCTATTAAAGGAAATATATGTCCTGGTCTGCCCAAATCAGATGGTTTGGTTTCCGGATCTATCAAGGCTAGAATGGTCCTGGATCTGTCCGAAGCCGATATACCCGTCGTACATCCTTTACCTAATAAATCTACCGTTACTGTGAAATTGGTTTCTAATGTTGCGGTATTTTTCCCCACCATCAGATCTAACTCCAGTTCTTTTCCTCTTTGTTCGGTAATAGGTGCGCAAATTAAACCTCTTCCCTCTTTGGCCATAAAGTTAATTACCTCTGGGGTGGCGTATCTGGCTGCTACTAAAAAATCACCTTCATTTTCGCGGTCTTCATCGTCTACAACAATGATGATTTTTCCATTTTTTATATCTTGTATTGCTTCTTCTATCGTATTTAACATATAAGCATGTTCTTATTGCGATCTTCTTTCAAAAAATCTATCAAAGTTACTCAAATTTACTTAGGGTAATTTAAATCAAAAGCAATAATAATGTAACATCTGAATGAAGATGAGACTTTAATTGTCTATTGTTTTTCTTTTCTTTTAAAGAGTTTTTTAAACAAGTTTTTATAGTAATCTATATCAAATAAAGCAGAATCTGCTGTTGCTTTATATGTAAGAAATAATCCTAAAGGAGTTAACACAAAAATAGCTATCCACATACCCATTAATGGTGATATGGTACCATCTCTGGCCATTTTCTCGCCAATTGTACTAATAATATGGTATATCAGGAAAAAGATAACCGATACAACCACCGGAAGCCCTAAACCTCCTTTTCTAATAATAGCTCCTAAAGGAGCACCTATAAAAAATAAGACCAGACAGGAGACCGATAGCGTGAACTTTCGGTTATATTCAATAATATATCTGGTTATTACCTTAAAAAGGTCTTGCGTTTCTACACTTCTGTTTTCAATATTATCTTTTACAGTTCTCGCATTCTGGGATGCATTCTCTATCACCATATCTTTCTGATCTTCTTTTATGCCTGCTAATACACCTTCTTTTTTAAGATCCAGTTTCTTATTTACACCTTTACTTTTTTTATACGCAGCTGTCTGATAGAAAATTTTATAATTAGGTTTTATTTGTTTGTAGAGGTCGTTGGTTAAACTATCAAAGTATTTGGTACTTGCTAATCTTGCAGAATCTAACTCCTTAAGGTTCAGCATTTGATAATTATTCTTAAACAGGCTTTCATCTTCTCTTTTAAAATTAAAAGACGATAGGTCAAACTTCTGCATCGTTTCATTAAACTTATAACGCACCAAACGTTCTCTGGGGTTGTAAGTTCTTTGTCCCGCAGATTCCTCATATCTAACACCGTTTTTCAGCATTAAAACCAGGTATTTATCATCATCGGTTTTATACATCTCTCCAGTGTCTGCCATTAAAACATTGGTATTTCCAGTCCCCTTCGTATGATCGTAAATAACTACATCTCTCAAGGTTTTGCCGTCCTTTTCTTTCTTCTCTACACGTATAGAATAACCGGGAATACTATTATTAAAAATCCCCTCCTCTATCAAAAAAGCAGCTTTTTGATTTCTAACGTCATATAAAAGAGAGCCCATTTTCAAATTGGCGACAGGAAGCATGTAATCAGAAAAGATAAAAGCAGCAATACTTAAACCTGTAATCATAATGAAAAGCGGTGCCATTGCTCTTTGTAAGGAGATGCCTGCTGATTTAATGGCCACCAACTCATAGTTTTCGCCCAGATTCCCAAACGTCATGATGGACGAAAGCAACACGGCTAAAGGCAGGGCCATTGCTACATTGGTTGCAGCAGCATAGCCCAATAACTGAAGTATTACATACCACTCAAACCCTTTACCTATGAGATCATCTATATACTTAAACAAAAAAAGCATTAACAAGACAAACATCACAATGAAAAAAGTGACGATAAATGGCTTTATAAATGCTTTTACGATTAAAAGATGTATTTTTTTCACTCTACAAAAGTAGGAAAAAAATTAGGCTCCAACCACACTTAACAAAGTATCTATTTGATTGTCCCAAATAAGCTGTCTGTCTTTTAAATTTTCCTGTCTGGAGAAATCGGTAATGATTAAAGCGACATCATTTGTTAGTTCGTCTTTGCTGATTTCCATATCAAAATAATATCCCTCATCTCCGTCCAGCCAGGCAAAGCGAACCTGCTTATTTTCTTTACCTATTACTTTCTTTGCTTGCTTTTCTTCACCATCATCCCATACAAAACTGTATACCTGATCTCTGTAATGTACTTCGTCTGCAAACCACTGAGACAAACCGTTTGGTTCGCTAATGAAACTGTATAAAATCCGAGGAGATGATTTCACCTCATACTCTAGCGTAAACTTTACTTTCTCTGACATGCACTTATTTTATAAAGTTTTTGATGAGAGCCCTTTGCCTCACCTTTATATTTCTAAAGAAAAGTAATAAAGTTTATATTTCCAATAGTTTTTATAAAAGGCAGTAAATAATTCTGAATGTTAGTCTATAAGCAAACCATACTTTAGTGTTTATGCAGATGGTAAAAGCAAATAAAAACTGGTACATCGCTTATGAAATGGCTAAAAACAGAGTTACTTAGCGCAACTGTTATTAGAGACTGTGCATCTAGACAGTTTAATCATTAAAGAAATAAAAAAAACACATTCAGAATGAACCAATTACATTGAGCTTAAAGATTATTTTAAATTTCCATTTCTCATGAAGACTATTTTAACTTATATTTGCATCACTTTTTAAGAAAGTGTCCTGGCGGGGTAGCTCAGATGGTTAGAGCGCAGGATTCATAACCCTGAGGTCACGGGTTCAACTCCCGTCTCCGCTACATTAAAAAGCTCATCGAAAGATGGGCTTTTTGCGTTTAAACGGGCTTAAGCTGTATTAATTGAGCTATAACAGTACTACCCCTGCATTATTTCTATTTTTTTATTTCAAGTGTAATTATACTAAAAACTTAGCTTAATCTGCTATAAACTGACGCATAAGTGACGCACTTATTTATATCAACCCCATATCAGCAAAGCTGTAAAACTTCTCCGGAGTTACAATGATATGATCCAGTACCTCTATGTCTAAATATCTAGAAGCTTCTACAATCTTTCTTGTCAGTCTCTTATCTGCATCACTAGGCATTATATATCCGCTTGGATGGTTATGTGCTAAAATGATCTGTGATGCTCCGCTCTTTAAAGCAATGCCAAACAATACCTTCATATCAACTGTAGCAGATGAAATTCCACCAACAGAAATGAGGCTTATCCCCAGAACCTTATTAGATTTATTAAGCAACATAATCTTAAACTGTTCCACAATCTCTATGGTATCCCTGTCCCAGGATTTTAGCAGTACTTCGTAAGCTGATTTAGCTTCTATAACCCGCATCCTTTCCGATGCTTTAACTTTCGGTCTGTAGAACAATTGGATTTCGCTTACCTGTAATAAGGCATTACTGTTCTGTTCCATAATTGTAATGATTAAAATATTAAAGAATTAATTATGGAATCTGTATCAGCTTTGGGCTGAACTAAGTAAAGAAGC
>PJUD01000097.1_pt1 | contig 120698 bp, 118 predicted proteins | sample 1512341 | NCBI WGS metagenome assembly PJUD01 (sample SAMN08177675, study PRJNA422409) | Feces metagenome, whole genome shotgun sequencing project. | isolation source: Chicken feces (3) enriched on wood chips: beechwood xylan treatment | host: Gallus gallus | place: USA: Madison | collected...
AAAGATAGCTTGTCTGGAGAGCAGACCCAGGCCGTTCTGGGTCAGCACGCGCGGACCGAGAATCGTCATTTCGCCGGATTGTCTGGCTCGTTCTGCGTTGTCTCGGACTTCCGGGTCCTCATGATGAAATACATCCAGCCCCATAATGTTCTCGTTGCCCTCATAGGGATATACGAATTGGGCAATTCCATCCGGATAGATGGAGAGATTTCGAATGCCGGGAATATGGTTCATGAAATTCTCGGCGAAGGTCCGAAATCGTGGCTGGGATATGGCGCCAGCATGTGTAAGTTCATTGACGACGAAAGCCTGGACTCCATTGGTAAGCAGCAGTCTGCTTTGGATAGCGGCGGTCAAGGCCGAGGCGTTGGCGGACAGCTCGTATGCGGTATCGCGATTGATTTCCCGGTGGAGATTGCTCCGATAGATGTCGGATACATAAGCGACCAGACTGCCCAAAACCAGCGTTACGCATGCCAGGGTGAGCCAAATCTTCGCCGGTATGGCGGTAAATCGTTCGGTTGCGGAGATGGTGTTGAACATGAGCTAGGTCACCCCGGATGCGATCCATGTTAGTAGCGATACAACCAGTTTAAGCTATAATTGTTAAGATTGTTATCGGAAAACGGAGAAAGTTGTCATTTTCGGTCGATTAGCCGCGCGGGGCGGCTCTTATTCCGGAAGAAACGATCGGTCCATATCAAGGACTGCGAAGCAGACGCCGAACCGTGTCGTCTAGATGCTTGTCCAGCGTAACGGGATTGTAGTTGGCCCAGTAGTCCTTTACGATGTAGCTTTTTCCTTCGCGGACAGCGGTCAGATTTCTCCAGATGGGATGACGCAGCATTTCCCGACCTTTGCGAGCATCGCCGCCTTGGCCGGGCAGCGCGAAGAAAATACGATCTCCCGCATAGTAAGGGATGTCCTCCAGTCTAATCTCCTGCCACTTGACGTTGCGGTTGCGCTCCATGAGCGCACAGACACCCGGAGACGGCTCGAATCCAAGACCTTGGTAAAGCGTATGGCCGAAATGATGCCCCGCATATACGAATAACCCGTCCGCATGAACGATAAACGCGGAGGCCGTCTCTCCTTCGCGCACGGTGTCTTTCAGCAGCCGCTTGGCTCGGAGGGCTTTTGCTTTATAGCGGTCGATCCACTCGTCGGCTTCCTTGGCTCTGTCCAGCAGTAATCCTAGCTGCTGAAGCCGGGTATAGACATCGGCATTCCAGTCGATCTCGATGGCCGGCGCTACGTTTTTGAGCTGCCGGGCGAGCTCGTCGGGCACAAAGCTAGGGTAGAGGATCAGATCGGGATTGAGTTCCGTAAGCTGTCCGATGTCAAGCGGCTCGTCGACTGGGAGGACGTCCGTACACGCTTCCGGCAGGGCGGACAGCATGGAGCGGTTCGTTCCGATCGGGCGAATGCCGAGCGCCAGCAGCTCTCCCAAGTACTGAATCGAGAAGATGCGCGGCGATCGTCCGCGGCTATGAGCGAATTGGGTCGGCGACATCCCGGTCGTCTGCTTGAAGCGCCGGCTGAAGTAGTATTCGTCGCGAAAGCCGACTCGGGCCGCGATATCGTGGATTCGGGCGGACGAAGTCGCCAGCAGCGTCTTGGCCTGCTCGATTCGCAGGGAGTTCAAGTAACGGGCCGGCGTCTGTCCCGTCAGAGACTTGAAGAGGCTTCCGTACTGCCAGCGGCTCATGTTAGCTTCATGAGCGAGCCGGCCAATCTCGATCTCCTCCCGATAAGCGCGGTGAAGGTAGTCGATCGTGCGCTCAACGGATTGTCGGGCGTTCTCTGCGCCTTGCTTGTCGGAATGCAGCTTATGCAGCACCTCGTAAAGCATCGTCTGAAAGCGGATATGGAGCTGAAAGTCGTTCAACCGGCCTTCGTCGCTGTCATTACGGCGACGTGAGGAAACAAGCAGCTCCTCCAGTTGGTCCTCCAAGCGAGAACAAGGCTCGAAGACCAACGTCTCGTTGCGTGCTAACAATTCGGCGGTGTCCTGTTGAATGGAGAAGAGGACCAAGAAGTAGGCGAGAGGCTCGGTTTCTCCATTATGCAGATGCAGGGTCTGATTCGCTCGAAGCAAGAAGCACTTGCCGCGGGAGGCGTGCTGACGCCAGCCGTCGAGCGTCACCTCGCCGTTGCCGCCGGAGATGAACAGGAGCGTGTGCAGATCGAGCCAGTGCGAAGCTTCGCGATCGATCGTTGTACGGCGTTCGATCTCATTCAGCACGAGAATCGGGGGAGTATGGGGCGTATGTTCAAGCTGCGACATGGGCGTCCAGCCTCCAATGAGAATCGTTATCACTATATATTTCCATTATAAAGGCGCGCGAAACGAAAAAGAAGCCCGCAACGGAGAGTTTCCGTGGGGGCTTCTTGTCAGAATCGGCACTACTTGGAGAGCAGAGCGGCCATCTCGTCGAGCAGCCAGTCAAGCGTCAGCGGGTCGTTCATCGCCCAGCGGTCCTCTACGACATAGGCTTTGCCGTTTTGGACGGCCGGCAGGCTTTTCCAGATTGGACCTTGCAGCAGCTCCTCGGCCGCTTTCTTGCCTTCCTCCGTGCCGTTCTGGGCAATAAGGAAGAGGCGGTCTCCCGCATAGTCCGGCAGCTTCTCCAGGGAGATTGTTGCCCACAGCTCGTCCGGGTTGTTCGCGAACAGCTCGGTCACCTTGGGAGGAATCGCGAACCCGAACGCGTCGTAAAGAGTCGGCCCGAGTCTTTGTTTGTTGTATACATAGAACTGATCGTCGGAATAGAGGATGAAGGCCGAGGCCGTCTCACCTTCTTTAATGGACGATTGCACGAGTGCGCGTTTTTCCGCTGCTTTCGCTTCGTAGCGGGCGATCCAGTCCGTCGCTTTCTCCGGCTGCCCGACAAGTTCGGCCAGTACGCTCAGCCGGGTAAGAGCGTCGGCGCCGTAGCCGATGACAACCGTCGGAGCAATTTTAGATAGCGCATCGAGATCGGCCGCTTGGAGGAAGTCCGGGACAACGATCAGGTCGGGCTGGAGGTTTAACGTTTTCTCCAGATTCGGCACGAGGCCGTCGCCTGCGATATCTTCTACGCCCTGAAGCTGCTCCTCTGTCAGCGCCAGCTTAGCGTTGATGAAGTTCGTTCCGACGATCGGCACGCCCAGCGCCTGCATCTCGGCGGCATAATAATGCGCGATAATTCGCTTCGGCGCGACAGGGACTTCGACGGTTCTATCGACCGCGTCCGTGTAGGTGCGCATCGTCGGCTCGCTTACCGCGGGAGAAGCCGATTCGGTCGCGGCGGGCGACTGGGCTGGAGACGAATCGGACGTGGAGGACAGGGCGGAAGGCGAGGGGGAAGCAGCGTTGTCGCTCGGTCCGCAAGCGGGTAGCAACACTGCCGTCAGCAATAGGATCAGAAGCGGGATAGCTGTTTTTCTAAGAAACGAGGCTGGCATAGATGAATCTCCCCTTGAGTTGATAATGATTCTCATTTAGATAATCGCTTTACATCTTACTCCGTTCGGCAGCGGGGAGCAATGGATTTTTTGTCAGTTTTGGATGGACGGAATTTGGGGGAGTGTCAGGAGCTTGTTCGCAACGGGGGTCGAGGCTGAATAGATGCATCATTCTGTTTTCAATTTAGGCTCTGAATGAGGTTTATAGTACAATAGGGAAAACATCGAATTACGGCAGGAGCGAATAGAAATGGCAGGCAACGGAAAGCTGCGCAGCGACGTGAAACCGGGATTGCAAGTCGACATCGTGCTGAAGCAGGATCAGAGAACAGGCAAACTGACGAGGGGGATTGTGAAAGAGCTGTTGACGAACTCGCCTCAGCACCCCCATGGAATTAAAGTACGGCTTCAGGATGGACAGGTTGGGCGCGTACAGAATATTGTGACGGAGTAGAATGGAAGGGGTTGTCCCCTCATTCCCCCGGGAAAGAAATTGCAGTCTCCCGACATAACCTCGACACGATTGAGCCGTATACTATAAGTTAAAAGCCAGGTTTGTGATAAAGGATTAGCAATCACATCGGCGTGTCGACCAGGAGAAGGCGATGGAGAAGATATTAATCGTCGAAGATGAAAAAAGCATCTCTATGGTACTCAAGGCGTATCTCAGAAAAGCAGGCTATACCGTAGAGCAAGCCTATGACGGCTACAGCGCAGTGGCTTTATTCGAACAGGAACGGCCTGCGCTTGTCCTTCTGGATCTCATGCTTCCCGGCATAGACGGAATGTCCCTCTTGCAGTGGATCAGACGGCAAAGCGATTGCCCGGTAGTCATCCTGTCGGCTCTTAACAGCGACGACCACAGAGCGAAGGGGATAGACGCCGGGGCCGATGAATACATGTGCAAACCTTTTGTCGGAGAAGAGGTCGTGGGGAGAGTGCAAGAGGTACTATATCGTCGAAGGCAGGGTTAGCCATGAGCAAAATACTGATTGTCGAGGATGATCGCATCATCTCCAGAGTGCTGAAGGCGTATCTCGTCAAGGCGGGGTACGAGATCGAACAGGTCTACGATGGAGCAGCGGCTATTCGGGTGTTTGAACAGTGGAAGCCATCGCTTGTCCTTCTGGACGTGCTCTTGCCGAACCGGGACGGTTGGATGATTCTTAGAACAATCAGGCAAAGCAGCGCATGTCCGATCATTATGCTGACGGCCCTGGACAATGTGGAGCAGCGCTTGAAGGGACTGCGGGAGGGGGCGGACGACTACCTGTGCAAGCCCTTCGTCGGAGAAGAAGTGGTTGCGCGCGTACAAGCCGTGCTAAGGCGACAATCCCATGTCGTAACGGAAGACGCCGCGATATTCGGTCAGCTCAAGATCAACTACGCTTCCCGAAAAGTCTCCGTGAAGGGCCGAGCCGTAGCCCTGACTCCGCGGGATCTGGATCTTCTGATCTTTTTCTCTCAGCATCCCAATCAATCCATTAGCCGCGAACAGCTCATCGATTCGGTCTGGGGAATAGATTACGAGGGCAGCGACAGAGCCGTCGACTTGTCCGTGAAGCGCGTACGCCATCTATTAAGCGACTGGTCTGAAGAAGAAGGAGAGATTGCGACTATTCGAGGACTGGGGTATCAATTCCGTGTCAAATAAACAGCGAAAAAGCTTGCTTTACTATTGGTCGATTCGATATTTCATCGTGCTCCTTATCAGTATTGTAATTGCAAGCGCTGCCACTATTTTTTTGATCTATTGGGATGCCAAAGGAAAGCAGCGGCTTGGGCTGGAGAATACGATTCAGGATGTAGCCGCCGAAGCGACCAATCGGGGAGGAAAACTGCCGGAGGGAGCTGAGCTTGGACGCCTGCTGGATCAATACGCGCGCCAAAACGACTTGTGGGATCGGTCGTTTGTTTTTGTGTTCGATGCGGATCGTCGCCTAGTGCGGCAGTTTCCTCTGTATGCGCCGTTCGAGGAGGAGCAGCTGGCCGAGCGGCTGCCGGACATGATAGCAGGCGGTCTCGACATAACGGAGCTCCAATCGGATCAAGACCATTTATCGTATTTGGCGGCGGTTCGACCGATCGGGAATCCCGCGGAGACTACAGGCTATGTGGTGTATCTGGTGCAAAAACAAACGGTTGTCAAGACGACGCCGATGCAGCATCGGATTATGCGTTTCAGTATCGTGGCCGTCGCGTTTGTGATCGGTTGGGGCATTCTGTTCTTGCTGACCCGCCGGTTGCTGCAACCGATTCAGGAGACGGCGGACGCCGCCAAACAAATCGTGGCGGGCAACTATCATATCGAGTTCAATAATAATCACGACGAGAAAGAAATCTATGAACTGATGGTGGCTTTTAAGGAAATGGCCGAACGGCTGGAACATCTGGAATCGCTTCGCAACCAGCTGTTTCTCGGAGTGACGCACGAGTTGAAAACGCCTATTGCAGCGATCAGCGGTCTGGTTCAAGCGGTAAGGGATGAAGTAGTGGCCGATGAAGAGGCGAAGGAATTCCTCGAAATGAGCTTAAAGGAAACCGGTCGACTTCAGAAGATGGTAGAGGATTTGTTGGATTTTAACCGTTTTGCGGCAAAGACGGTAACCGTGGCCCATCAGCAGGTGGATCTGCGAACAGAGTTGAACGAGATGGTCGTCCGCTGGATGCGGGCGCAGGAGAAAAGAGATGTCTATCCTATCGTTGAAACGGCGGGAGAGCGGGACGACTGGCAGGCTTTCACCGATCCGGCCCGCCTGGAACAAATTATGGTTAATCTGCTCAACAATGCCGCAGAGGCGCTAGACGAGAGAGGCAGCATCACCATTCGCTTGTTTGCCGATCCGTCGCATTATCGGATTGAAGTTCAAGATACCGGCGAGGGAATTCCTCCGGAAGAGCAGGAGGCGGTGTTTGAAGCCTTCTATCGAGGGCAAAAAAAGCGGACGCATGTACACGGGCTTGGCATTGGGCTGCCCTTCAGCAAATTGATTGCAAGCTCGCTGGGCGGGGATTTGGTTCTGTCCCATAGCAGTCCTGAGGGTACTGCTTTTACCCTGCGAATTCCCGTTATTCATTCCAATCGTTAGAGGCTACCCGTCGCTCGTCTCGGGCACCTGGAGGGTGACGGCATGCCCGAGACATTGGCTCCGACCATAGCTATTCCATAACCAGCCCGCCGGTAACAGGCGTGTAGGTTCCGGTTAGGAATCGCGCATCATCCCCGGCGAGAAAAGAAATGACTCCCGCCACATCCTCCGGCTCGGCGATCCGGCCAAGCGGCGTGAAGCTGCCGATCACGCGGCTCTCGTCGTCGGAGATCGTCAGAGGCTCATGCAATTTAACGAAACCGGGAGCGACGACGTTCGCCGAGATGCCGTAGGGGCCGAATTCCTGAGCAATATAGCGGGAGAAGGTGTCGAGCCCTCCTTTGGCTGTGCCGAATGCAATGTGCAGCGGCGTGGGGTCCCGGCCCTCGGTACTGGACAGGTACACGATCCGGCCGAAGTGCTGCTCCGTCATCGTCGGAATCACCGCCTTCGTCGGCTCGAAGGCTGCCTTCAATTCCTCTGTCAGCTGTCGTTCGAATCGCTCCCAAGAGAGCTCGGCGAAGGCTGAGGCTTCCGCATCCGTGCAGGCATTGCATACGAGCACATCTATGCGTCCGTAGATTTCTGTTACGTTTTCGACGAGTCTGTTCATCTGCTCCGCGCTGCGAACATCCGCTTGAATCGATACGGCCTCTCCGCCGGCGGCGGCAATCTCGGACACGACGGATGCGGCTGCCGCATCGTTCCCCAAGTCGACGACAACGACCTTCGCGCCCCGTTTCGCCAACTGCATACATGTCGCTCTTCCTACTCCATTAGCTCCTCCGGTCACGATGGTTACTTTTCCGCTTAAGGACATGATGGTTTCTCCTCCCTTAGATTGGATCGGGTGCGGCATACTGTGCCGCGATATCCAGCGCAGCCTGTCTGATCTTCGCGGCAATATCGGCTGGCTCGAGCACAATGACGTCTGTCGCATAATGAAGCACGCTTGTGATCAGCCATTTCTCGTTCGGGTAGATGGATCGCACAATCAACGTTCCGTCCGGCAGCCGTTCAATTTCGCTTTCGTCAAAACGATCCATCACGGACACGGCGGCGGATGCCTTAAACCGAAAGACAACCGGAATCACTTCCTGTTTGTCGCTCTCTTGAGGATTAACCCATTGGTCCTTTATCTGCGCAAGCGGCTCCGCTCGACGAACGAAGGTTTCGGACTGTACGGCCAACTCGCGGATTCGCGATAGCTTAAAGATCCGATAGTCCCCGCGCAGGCGGCAATAGCCATGGAGGTACCAGGAGTAGGTTTTGAGCACAAGCGTCATCGGTTCGACCTCGCGTTCCTGCTCCTCTCCTTTTCTGCTAGTGTACTTGAAGCGAAGAAGCTTCCGGTCGTTCACCGCTTGGCGCAGCGAATCGTAACGGGTTCGGTCCTCATTGCTGTTTTTCCAGGGGGTAAAATCAATATGGATGCGTTCGCCTTCTCCTGCTTCTGCTCGTCCTTGCTCGGCTTGCGCCACCATCGCGCCTACTTTGCTGAGCAGCAAATCCATATTCGAGTCGTCATAGGCTTTCGTCGATTCAAGGCCGCGGAGCGCGGTGGAGAGGGCGGTAAGTTCATCGAAGGACAGCAGCTGCCGGTCCAGCCGGAAGCTGTCCATAATTTCGTAGCCGCCCTCCATGCCGGTATAGGAAACGATGGGAATACCGGCCTGACCAAGCGTATCCAGATCGCGATATACGGTGCGCAGAGACACCTCCAGGCGATCCGCCAATTCCTGCGCCTGGATTCTCTTCCGATTGAGCAGCAGAATGGTAATGGTCATCAGTCGTTCAAGCTTCATCGCTATCTCTCCTAGACCGGCATGGCTGGCGCTAGCCGATAATATTCATTAATGCGCTGTTGCGAGTCCTTCCCCTTCGGCAACCGGATCCATCTTATCCTTCGTCATCAGGAAGGCGGCGATCAGGGCCAAGGCAGCGGGAATCAGACTCCATGCGAAGGTTGTTCCAATGGAATTGGACAGCCCGTTCGTAATGGTCTCAAGCAGCTGCGTGTCGACGGATTGACGGAACTCCGGAATCAGCAGCGCATGAGGGTCGCTTAAATCCAAGCCGGCCGCGGCTGTGGAATTACCAGCTCCAAGAGACTGCGTGAGCTTCGAGATCAAGCTATGGCTTTGTACGATTCCGAAGACGGTGATGCCGAGCGCCATGCCGAGCGAGCGGTTGAAGTTCAAGGTCGCGCTTGCGGCTCCGCGCTGATTCGGCGGGAACGAATGAAGCACGGCAGTGCTTAGCACCGAGAAGGTGGCGCCAATCCCCAGGCCGATTAAAATCATGATCACGGTAATGAGAAGTCGAGAAGATTCTACAGTAATTTGCGACAGGAGAGCAAGGCCGGTCAGTAGTATCGTTAGCGTTCCGATCATGATCGTGCGATATTGCAGCTTGGTCATCAGAAATCCGCCAAGCGTCGCGGTGACGACCGAGCCGATCATCATCGGCAATAGCGTCAGTCCCGAGTTGGAGGCCGATCCGCCAAGCACGCCCTGCACATAGATCGGGATGAAAATAGCTGCCGTCATGTACGCTGCGCCGCTGAGCATGGCGACGAGGTTGCTCGTTGTGTATAGTCTGCTGCGGAACAAGCCGAAGGAGATGATCGGCTCTGCCGCTTTCTTCTCCACGATGACGAGCAGTAGGGCGAGGACCGCGAAACCGGCGAACAGACCGATAATTTGCGGGGAGTCCCACGCGTAAGTTTTGCCGCCAAGCTCAAGTCCGAAGATGAAGCAGACGACAGCCCCGACGAGCAAAACGGCTCCGGCCCAATCGATCTTTTGCTTCGAGTGCTCTGCCGACTCCTTGTAAAACGCTGCAATCAGGAGCAGGGCAATGAAGCCTAGCGGCAGATTGATATAGAAGATCCACGACCAGTTGGCGTGATCGGTGATATACCCGCCCAGCAGCGGCCCAAGAACGCTCGATAGTCCGAACACCGCCCCGAACGCCCCCATCATTTTGCCGCGATCCTTAGGAGACACGACATCGAACAAAATCGTGAACGCGATGGACACCATCGCCCCGGCCCCGACGCCTTGAACGGCGCGGTATAGACTAAGCTCGACGATGGACTGCGCCATCCCGCACAATGCGGAGCCGATCATGAACACGAAGATCCCGAAAATAAAGAAACGCTTGCGACCATACATATCGGACAGCTTGCCGAAAATCGGCATGCACGCCATTTCCGTAACCATATACGCCGATGTGACCCATACGAACTTGTCGAGTCCTCCCATCTCCCCAACGATGGTTCCCATCGCCGTTGACACAATTGTGTTGTCCATCGATGCCATCAGTATGGCGAGCAATAGACCTCCAACGATGACAGATAGTTTGTTGTGCATTTTTTCCACAAAGCCCCATTCCCTTCTCGTACCTGAATTGATTGGTGTGCAATCATCTGAGACCATCATAAGGGTTCCTTGTTGACATCTGCGTGTCAGGGATGGAGCGGGAGTGATAAAAAAGTTTCTGGGGGTTGGGGTGGGGGCAGCTAACGGAGAGTTCTATCTTTGCGTCTGGCGGCAGAAATAGGATAAGCTGAGAAGTAACAGAGATTCGTACGGAGGGAAAAGAGCATCATGCAAATTCAGATCGTATGCGTAGGGAAGCTGAAGGAAAAATATTGGACGGGTGCGGTCGAGGAATACGCCAAACGACTGGGTGCATACGCACGCTTGGACATTCGGGAACTGACGGATGAGAAAACGCCAGACTCACTGAGCCCGGCAGAGGAGGAGCAGGTTCGCGCCCGGGAGGGCGAGCGCATTTTGGCTGCGTTGCGAGAGGGTTCTCACGTCGTCGCTCTCGCCATCGATGGCGAAACTTGGACAAGCGAGCAGCTCGCCGCCCACCTGGACAAGCAGGCCGTCTATGGCGGCGGCTCTGTTTCCTTTGTCATCGGCGGCTCGCTGGGCCTCTCGCCAGCCGTACTGGCCCGCGCCGACAAGAAGCTGTCGTTCGGGCGGATGACTTACCCTCATCAGATGATGCGGGTGATGCTTCTGGAGCAGGTTTATCGGGGGTTTAAGATTATGCGGGGGGAACCCTACCATAAGTGACGGCGAAAAATTTTTGGATAGAAAGTTCGAATTGCCACACATTCACCCTGTTCCTAGTCACCATATTAGATGACAATTACTCTTGAAGCGCACTGGTTGTGAAAAGGCTGGAAGATATTCGAATCATAGAAAGGGGGAAAGCCAATGAGTGGAATGGATGATCAAGAATTAGACTTATCGTTTGCACTAAATAAAAATAGTTACTCAGATGATTTTTTACCGGTGTATTTGCACCAAGGTATCACACCAAAATATCTAATTCAGTTCCCAGTTTTACTACCGTTTGAATTGCCTTTTCAGAATGGATTATGTAACACAATCTTCTTGGATAACGGTGATGCTTGTACGCTTCACTATTCAGATGTGCTAACTACAGAGCATATCCACGCTGGCATTATCTCAAAAAAAGCTATGTCTGTGGAAGTTTGTAAGACTCGGGTTGAAATGACCTATGTACTTTCAAGTGATTTACCAACCGAAGAAGAATTTTTAAGTAATATTTTTGATGTTTTGGTAGATTGTTTAAATTGGATGATTATAGCGTACAAACTTCATAAAAAGGACGTCCACGTTCATGAAGTCTCAAGAGAAATGTTTGAATTTGCTAGCATAAGTAGAGTAATCACTATAGACTCTTGGGAATATAATGCAGGCATATTTCTCACTAATACCAACATTAAATATAGGAAAGAGAAACTTTCGGAGGAAGACCAGTATGAAGTAATACGATACACAAGTGTTATTTATAAAGAGAACAACCCCTTTATTGTATCTGAAGACTTGTTATTGACTGCAAGACATAATTTTAGGTATGGATTTTATAAGGAAGCGGTATTGTTCAGTCAAAGTTTTATTGAGACCTTCTTACATGCTTTGTTTCATCAACTACTAGAAACAGAAGGGAAAACTGAAGAAGAAATTACAAAGAAACTCGAAGATGTTTCTTTTATAGGAATGGTAAAGAAGGAGTTTCATGGTAGAATCGGAGGGGTTTGGAATACTGATAACTTATTAACCCCAATTGGAGAATGGTATGAAAACACATACCAACTCAGAAACAGAGTAGCACATGCTGGATTCTCACCAGTTTTTGAAGAAGCTGAAAAATCAATAAATAGCGCAATGAAATTTAGACTTTTTGTAATAAATCAATTACTCACTAAGAAAAAACTATACAATAAAATAGTTGATTATTTTCACCTTATTTAATGAATTTCGTCTAACACCTTATACATTGGTCATTCGGCCCTTAGTCCTGAAGAGGTTGACATAAATACGACTAGATCGTTTTTAGGATACAGGAACGAGATTAGTCGAACATCTTGCAATTAATATGTTTTCTCGCCTGCTAATTTCGGGGTGACAAGAAGCTCTCCTTCGGCTGCATGATCTACCCGCACCAACTGAGGTGGGTGTTTCTGTTGAGGATCGCAGTTTTCGGGCGATTGGATTAATCGAGGGGACAGTGTCACAAGTGACGGCGAAAAGTTGCGGTATTGGTCTGGTAAGAGATGATGAGAAGCATGTGATATAAAGGAGTTTACAGCTTCTGAGACCTTGAGTTTCGGGGGTTTTAGTTCGTTTTGAGATTACCCATTATTTCCCATGTCGTGATATGATAGGTATGAGGTAATTGGTTCGGATACAAGGCTATACCATAGGTATTTACGAAGTTCGTAAATAAGACATAAGGCGAAATTGCTGAGAGCGTGAAACATTAAAACATGAGATGTGTGTAATTTACAAATTTACACAGTGTAATATATGTCATATAATCTAGATATATTAAGATGAGTGAAGTGGAGGAAAATACATTGGCATCAGTGAAATCCGCAAAAGCATATTGTAGGAATTGTAAGGGTGATAGAAATCATATATCAATCGCAGAACCATATGAGAAAAGATCTGGAATAGATGACGATATTCAATGGTCGGAATCTTATTATATTGCAAAATGTATGGGCTGTGATACGATAGCCTTCATAAATGAATACGGTGATGAAGAAATGTGGGAATATGATGCACACGATGAAAGAGAATACTATAAGAAAATCACTGTTTATCCAGAAAAACCACATTTCGATGATTCTGCTTCGAATATTCCAGTTCTACAGTTAAATCCTAAGGATTTCGAAAAACTTCCAGATGATATTTTAGAGTTATATAATCAAATCATTTATGTTTACAATTTGAAATTCTATTTGCTTTGTGCATTTGGATTAAGAACTCTTATTGAAGCTGTTTGTAAGGAAGTTGGAGTATTAGGTGGCGTTTTGCTAGATGATAACAAGGACGCTAAGCTACAAAAAGATGGTGTTACTGAATGTGTGTCTTCAAGTCTTGAAGGCAAGATATATGGCCTTTATCAGAAAGATTATATTCTTTGGAGGCACGCATTGATTCTTCAAAAGGTACGCGATGTTGGAAATTCAGCTGCACATGAAATCAAAACTCCGACTCGAAAAACAGTGAAAGATAGTATTGGGATTATTGAAAAAGTTTTAGAAGATATCTATGACCTGGATAAATATCAAATTACTACCCCTTAGTAAAAAGTTGGTGTCTAGCATTCAACAAAAAGTGAGAGTTCTCACTTCTAATATGACGAATATTTTTACGACAAATTGCACCTAGTTTTTATTGGGTGCATTTAAGTATGCTATGATTTCCCTGTGTAATGAATGCTAGTAAATCAAAGATGTCAGCAACATCGCCTACACCATATTCACGCTTCGGGCCAGATGGCCCTCGGTCCGGACAGGAGTTGGAGAGGATTCGATTGGTGCTAATTCAGATACAGGGAAGTGAATCAGCCAACGTCGTGAGAATTAACGTTATCAGAAAGTGCTGAAAAAATTAAGGAGACATTAGACCCCATGGACACCAAAGAGTTTAAGTCGATAGCGTGCAATTTAAGAGATGAGCTTAAAAATATCACTGAAAATTCCTTTTTTTCTGACTTTAAATTTTCTGAGGAAATCCCTATGATACCAGGGCAATATTGGGAGTATGAATTAAGCGTACTTGAAGAAAATTTCGAGGACGATATTTCTAGAAATGTTGGTTATTTTTCGGGGAGTGGGGGGCTTAAGAATCCCAATTTATCAATAAATGATTTTTTCAATAACAATGACAGGATAGTTAAAGAATTCTTTTCATTTGAAGAACAGGGTGTTTTTGATAGTTTAGTTCCATTGTTGAATAACTATGATTACTTTAATAAAAATGGATATAGTGTTGTCTTGAATATTAACTCATTCATCATTGGCGGAGATGAATGGCTTAGACAAGTCTGCAATGAATACATGCTAATTCTTCATATAGATGAGCAGGAAGGTAAGACTATTTCGATTGGCAACCAGCAAAGTGAAAGATATAAAATAAAAATTGAAGAACCGAATCAAACTAATTTTTTAATAGTACCATTTGATAAGTGTAGGTATTTCACAAATTATTCTAGGGTTGAGGGGTACTACGACATGAAATATTATGAATATGAGGTAGCTTTGTCATTCGCTGGTGAAGATCGTGAATTGGTTTACGAAATTGCGCATCAACTCAAAAGATCAAACATACGAGTGTTTTATGATGAATATGAAACGGTTACTTTGTGGGGGAAAGATTTGTACACCCATTTAGATGAAGTTTATAGAAAGAAATCAAAATATTGTGTCATTTTTTTATCAAGAAATTATAAAGAAAAAGTGTGGACAAACCATGAAAGAGAAAGTGCACAAGCGAGAGCCTTTACTGAACGACAGGAATATATTTTACCTATCCGATTAGATAATACTGAAATACCTGGTATTAGACCGACTACTGGATATATAAGTGGCACAGCATATAGTCCTTCGGAAATTGCAGGATTAATTAAAAGTAAAGTAAGAGGAATTTGAGGATAATTCAAAAAAGTCACCACCTTCTGAAAACGCCATATTTACGCTTAGGGCCATACGGCCCTCAGTCGGTAGGAGTTAGATGAGGATTCGACAAGGCACTTCTGTAGCAGTGAAGAGAGCTAAACACAGTCGCACGACCTACATGCATCAGTTGATGCATGTACTCTGCTGGAGCAGGTGGTATCGGGCGATTAGATAACTCGGGGGACAGTGCCATAAGTGACGGCGAAAAATTAGGGGGTAAAAAAATTCGGTTCGCCATACTTTCACCCTGTTCCAGCTTTGTCTGGTCAACGATAATTCACCTATAGGACAACTGGCCGTTACACTAGGTATTGAAGATCAATCAGCGAGTCGTGACAATGTAGAATCTCCCAATGGAATTCCTTGACAGGTTATGCATTGTGGTATACGATGAAAACACACGAAAGATCAAAGAAAGTCAAAGTCAAACAAAACGAAGGGGATGAAGATAACATGGGTGATGAGGGTAGGAATATGTTTGTTACAGGAGTAATTGATGTTGAACTCTGGAATAAAGCAACTTGGCGTGCTGTTGTTGTTGGCACGAATGGAACTAACCCTCCTATATTGGGATTAGCTTTTAAGAATAAAGAGGCCGCCAAAACAATTTTCAGACAGTGGCGCAAAAAAATTGGCCCCGTAGACAGCAATGAAGAAATCCATGTTTCGATTATCGAGGGTGAAATACCAGGTGAAATGAGCGGATACTCCGTTCACATTAACACAAATGTAGAAGGATTATTAAAAAGAACAAAGGCACAGGGGCTTGATATTTCCAAGGATTATATAGTAACTACAGGAAGATTCCATAGAATGAATCCAGATAAAAATTCTAGAAATCTTGCCAATTTTAAATCAGAGTTTGCGAAATTTAAATCGTACTATCTTACTCCGGTTGTATTTTACGAAAATGGAAAGGTTGAGCTAATTCCTGAGCTAGATATACAAAAGACAAAAATAAATTTCCGTCATGTGGAAGAACTCACTCCTGATGATTTTGACTACGTTGTTTTGAAAAAAGATAAACCAGAATGAACTTACTCTCATATGTTGCTCCATCATGCCAACACAAAGGAGAACATCTATCACAGGCGTTCTCCTTTTCGTCACGCATGTTCTTCCATTGCCTCCTTCGCTTCTTGCTGAGCGTATGCTTCACCCAGGCCGATGGAACGGTAAAACTCACGTGTCACATCGTCCATGAGCTTCGCAGCCTCCGCATGTTTCTCCGCTGGGATAAACTCCATAAGACAAGCAATGATCGCCTGTTCCAGTGCAGCCTCCCGCATCTTTATCTCTTCCAAGCCAAAGATCGTATGACCGCCCGTGCCACCATTAAACAGCTTGTGCTTCATCTCGATAGCCTTGATCGCAGTCACAGGGCTGACCACTTCCATCATGTTCAGCGTGCTGAAGCCCTTCTGGATAATCTCATCCAGCAGCTCCACATCGTGCTTGATGCGGCTTGGACTCTCTTGCTCAGCCACAGCCTTCTCAAATACAGCCTTGGCCTTCGCACGCTCTTCACGGCGGTTCTCCTGGTGCTGCTCCTGGCCCTTCTTCAAAGAATCCTCCAGTACCTTTCTTCAAGTCATCCTTGCTATGGAGTAGCTCCATGGTGAGCCCATTGACTACCGCTTCCCTGCGCTGCTTCATGTAAGTATACATAGTCGGAAGACTTATGGAGAATCCATTGTCCTTACACCACGCCACCAAGTCCTTCGCAGGTGTCCCATCATCGATCATCTTGTCCAGGAATGGTCTGTTATTCCATTTCAACAGTGCCGCTACCTTGCCGGGCGTGAATTTGTTCGTTCCATCTTTGAGTCGCGCTTGTTTTCTTCTCATCATGTTCACCCCATATCGTTAAGCTGTATAAACGTAATATATCGATTCGGGTGCGGATTAATGGTTTTTGAAGTTTAACAACACATACTTCACACTGGCAGTGTGGAGGACATATTGCTTTTCAATTGCTTGCCCTAAAAAACAACTACTCGCCCTTTAATCACTAAGGTGAGTAGTTGCGCAAGCGCCTTCATTAATCTAGATGGCGATTTCGATTTTCTCCCGCTTCCGTGCTTGTTTGGGCCGGATAGACTCCCCCGCCGCTGCTGCGACAGGAGAGTCGGAGAAGTAGGAATCCACGTTTTCATCGAAGCTCAGTTCAATCGTCTCGATCTTCTTGCTTGTGTTCATCGTGATTCGCTTGATAAACAGGTGCAGCAATGTTTTTCGCTGTTCGAATGGCGCGGCGGTGAGTACTTGATGGAATCCATGAATCAACCCATGAACCAGTTCGAAGGATACAGGAGAAGTATTGTCTTCCGCTAGTTCAAGCTCCAGCCGGGACTTTCTCACTTGCAGTTCGCTTATTTCGGTCTGAATCTCCTGCATTCTCCCGGTGAAGAACGATTTGTCCACGTTCCCATGCTCGAATAGATCGAGGTATTTCCGCTTACTGGACTCAGCCTGTTCTAATTTGCTTCTAATGAGTCCGAGCTGCGCTTGTAGCGGTAATGTTCTCGTTGCGAGTCGGTGGTTCATTTTGTCCACGATGGCCTTTAGAATGCGATCTTTGGACAGTACTCTAGCTAACCGATTCATGACTTCTTCTTCGGCTTCCTGCTTCCGAATGCTATTGGCTGAGCAAACGCTACTTCCCTTGCTCCGAAAGGCTCCACACGAGTAATACAGGCGATTCACGATTTCTCCAGTCTTCGACTTGCTCCGGGTACGGCTGGCAACCATCGCCGCGCCACATTTCGGACAACGAATTAGCCCGGACAACAGGAACTCACCGTCAAAGATGCGGGAAGGCGTGAATGACTTCTTCTGGAGAAGGAACTGGACTTTCTCCCATAAGGCATCATGAATAATGGCCTCATGCTTTCCATCGGCAACAATCGGTTCATTGCTCTTGCCTCGTCTTCGCTTGTTGCTCCAGTTCTCGTAGCGGTTGTAGCGGACTTTCCCGTTGTAGAATGGGTTGTGCAGTATTTCCTTTATGGCTGTCGTGGAGAAGGTGTTGCCGGTCTGGGTCTTGTAGCTGCTGTGGTTTAGCTCGTTGGCGATGTTCTTTAATCCACGCCCAGTGGCGTAAAGCTCGAATATCTTTCGGACGAGGAGAGCTTCTTCCGGCACAACAGCAACAGCTTTAGACCGCTTTTTGGTAAGGTTGTCGGGGTCGGGAACTACCCGATACCCCAGCGGCAATTTACCGTTATGTTCGCCCTTTTTTGCTCTCTGTTTCATACCCATTTTCACGTTATCGACAATCGTATTTCGTTCAAGCTCGCCGACCGCGCCCATCATTTGAAGGGCGAATTTACCCATGGATGTGCTTGTATCGAAGTTCTCCGAGAAGGAACGGAAGGTGATATTGTAGGTTTCTAATTGTTCTACGATGTTGAGCAGGTCAACGTTCTTGCGAGCCATGCGGTTAAACTTCCAGACAATAACCTCGTGAAACCTCTTGTCTCCAGCATCCTTCAAGAGCCGCTGCAACTCGTAACGGCCTTCAATGCTTTTACCGCTTACCCCAGCGTCTACATACTCTTTGTAGACCTCTTTCCCATATAGCTCGCAGTATTTACGCAGGGTTTCGAGCTGGGCATCTATGGAATAGCCTTGCTCGGCTTGGTCTTCAGTGCTCACACGTGCATAAATGGCGACTTTAACGGGCTTGTTGGTCATGCTGATCCCCCTTCCCGCTTTCAAGCACCAAATCGGTTACTGCAGCCATCATTTGAAGGGCAAACTTACCGCCTGGTGTACTGCTTTCGATATTCTCCGTAGTGGATCTGAGGGTAACGCCACAACTGTCCAGTTTGGATATGATACGCGTGACATCGAGTACATTTCGAGCCAGCCGATTGAGTTTCCAAACGATTACCTCCTGAAACTCCTGCTTCTCCGCATCTTCCAGCAAGTGTTGAAGCGAATGGCGGTCTTCCATGCTCATCCCGCTTACGCCTTCGTCCACATACTCCGCGTAGATTTCCTTTCCGTTCGCTTCACCGTAAGCACGTAACGCTTGAAGTTGGTTATCCAGATCTGCCTGTTCATGATTCACACGTGCGTAAATAGCAACCTTGTTATTCGTTGTCATTGTGAAAATCCCCCTTTAAATGGTTAGATGATTGAGCGCGGCTGTGCCTTGAATGTGCATTTCGGTGACATTGCGGTCAGGTGGTATGTTAATGCTTTGGATAAATCCACGGAGCAAGGCGTTACGCTTTCCCGCTTCGATGGCATGAAACGACTTGAATAGCGACTTTAATGCGCGGCGAACTTCTTTCAACGATACCGTGCTGTTGTCGAGTTCTGCGAGCTTCGCCTCAAGCTGGTGCTGGTTCTCGTTCAGCGTGACGGTAGCTTGTTTCAAGGATTCAAGTTTCTCTACAAGCTCTACATGCCCAATGTGTTCACCCTCAAACAACTCGTAACAGCGCCGTTGCTGTCTTTCCAGTTGTTTTAGCTTCATTACCGTCTGTGCTAGTTGCTCCTGTAATGGAGCTTTCGATTCCAGGTTCCTTCGGTTAATTCGGCTGACGATCTCGTTCAACAAGTGCTTGTTCGTAATCATGTTCTGGAATCGGGACAGCGTTTCGCTTTCGACAGGCGAAGCGGGAATTGAATTCGCTTTACAAGCCGTTCGGCCTTTATTATGGTAGTTTCCACATACATAGTAATCGTGCAGGCGGAAACTACCGTCTTTTCGAGCGATTTTCGTATGTGCTGGAACCATGCTCCCTCCGCACATCGGGCACTTTAACAAGCCAGCCAGTGGATAACACCGGTTAAACTGCTTCGTCGGTGGGGTTGATATATATGGACATGATGACTTAGGAAGAAGATCAGGTGTTCAGTGTAAACTGACTGGGGGGGGATTGAAACCAGGTGTTATAGTTGATGAAGCTCGAAAAGCAGAAAAATTCAAACCGAATCTCGATATATATTACATAGCAACAACTGCACCGAGAGATGCTAAACTTCAGCAAATAATAAATGCACTATCAGAAGAACGTGAGAAAGATCATAAGTTCTCTATTCAGATATTATTTTGGGAAGATCTCGTTCAAGATTTAGCTACAGATCCTTCTGAGCTAAATAAGCACTATCCAGAAATAAATCTTAAAAGGAGAGGGGATGAAGATAACAAAAGGGCTCGTATAGGTAAGAAAACATTAGTGTCAACTTTGCTAGTCCTCTTATTAGTTTCATTATACTTTGCAAATCCTGTAATCTTTGCTTCTGCGCTAAATTTCAGCGTTCTAATCTTCTTAGAAAATAAGTGGGGATTAATTCTCTTCTTTATTCTTTCTAGCTTCGCAATAATTTTATTAAGAATCAGTGAGTCAAAGTTTAAGGAGGAAAGCGAAGCATATTATCAACCAAAGAGATATGAATCGGTGATAAAGAAGCCAATTACAACCACGGTGTTTGACAGTAATATCCTAGTTAATGGGAAGTGGAAAGTTCTAAGGGAAATAAGTCTTTGGAATGCTACTGAATATGAAATTAAAACTATCTCAGGTAAGGTGGTCTTTTATGATAATGATTACGAGGCAGATAAGGTTTACTTTAATGAGGACAAAATTCCGCCACGTAGAGGCGTAAAATTTGAAAAGCTGGTAGAGCAAAAAAAACAAAAGTATTGGAATGAATTTCATACTGAGATTAGTTTTATGAAGCATGATGGAAGAGAAGTGGAAAACGTAAATCTATTTGGCACACATTTCATCAGAACCTATTTTTTCATACTTAACAGATACAACTATATTCGTGTATTTGGCAAACGTCTTCTTCCTTACGAGATTACTTGGCTTAGGAAGAGAAGTAGGAAGATATGGTATTGGCTAATGTCCATGCCCTCCAGTTGGAGGGTAACTGAAGGATTAAATAAAGGCTTGTTTTGGATTCGTTTAAAAAGGCGGATTATACAGGTAACTATAATTCTTTTTTTAGTGTGGTGCTTAGCGTTTGCTGTGGGAAGTTTTTTTACCGTAACTTTTAGATTAATACTCTGCTGGTGTAGAGCGTTTAGTTTAATACTGACTAAAATCGCAATATAAGGAGGATGATGCAAGTAACTTGGGTTCAAAGAATCGTACTGGCGAGTACATGGGTTAGTATCCAGAGGAGATGGGTCAATGCTAAACGAACCTGGAATATATAAAATTTCAAATTCAGTTAATAAGAAAATATATGTCGGTCATTCAATGGATGTGAAGGGGCGACTTAAAAAGCACTTACTTCAACTTAAGAGAAATACTCATATTAATCAACGATTACAAAATGACTTTATCGCTTTAGGTGAAGATGTGTTTGAACTTGAAGTACTTGAGTATTGTGAACCAACGATATTGAAAAGGAGAGAAAGCAAGTATATTTACGAGTTAGGAACTTTGAACGAACAAATCGGGTACAATATAACCCCACCTGCAAAATATCACTTGCTGCCTTTGGAAAAAGTTAAGGAACTAGCAATAACTATACTTAAACCATTTATAGAAAGCCACATTGATGCGATTAACGAGCATTACAGTAAGAGGGAGAACCTTTATTTAAATCCAGTCGAACTGACTTACGAAACAGTGTCAAAACTGACAGGACTGAATAGTGAAGAGGTTCATGTGTTGTTTTGTAGTATTTACGATAATGGAGACTATGAGAGGATAATTAACGCCTCAATTAAATTTCCCCAGATGAACTTTAGTAAGGATAAAGTCTACGTCAAGCCATTAGATACTTTGAGCCTACTAATGGGTGAAGATTTTTATTTGTAATTCTAAAGTTGTTATGAATGTAGAAGTTTCAAATAGGCGGAAACTTAATCCTAAAATTTGTTGCCGAACCCCCAAACGAGGTGAACCCTACCATAAGTGACGGGCGAAATTTGTAGCGTTGTTGGCCATAACCTTAGAATCACTACAATCTATAAGTTTATTCATGCTCATCAGTACAATTGCTGCTAGCATTCAGTTACTGTTGTTGTAACTGCAAAAAATCGTCATGATGATCTTGAGCTGCGTATTGAATATAGTAGAGAAAGGGGCTCTTCTAGATAAAGGAAGGGTCCCTTTCTGCTGCTCAGGCGAGGTTTATGTAATTCAGGTTAACTCTGAGAATGTTTCATATAAAAGATTATTGTGATTAAATTAGGATAGGGAATACTTCTATATCTATATAGATAGGATTGCATGATCATAAGACACGATGAGCGGTTGTATTCTTATCTCGGTGGCGCACGATTAGAAATCGCGAATTTTATACAACTGGCGAATGGGCTAGCGGAGATGGTGCGACGCGAGCACCAACAGACCCCGATCATCGGCTGTTTGAATCCCGCTAATATAATGGTGACGCAGGACGGCGGTTCGGCACGCTTGGCTGAAAGTTTAGAATGGCAACGGCCGTATCTTGCCCCTGAGCAATCCGGTAGATTAGGTCGCGTTCCGGATGGACGCAGCGATCTGTATGCATTGGGAGTTATGTATTACGAGGCGTTAACCGGTCGATTGCCATTCTTGCCCGATAACCAAGACGATTGGGAAACCGCGCATATTGCGAAAATGCCGCATCCGCTGTCCGAGCTCCGGCCGGATGCGGCCGGATCGATAGAGATGATCATTGCGAAGCTGCTCGCCAAATCGCCCGATGATCGCTATCAGAGCGCTTACGGGTTGCTTGACGATCTGCAGCAGTGCCGGAAGCTGTTGACTGCAGACGGCAAGTTGTCTTCATTCGAGCTCGGCCGATTGGACGCACGGCGTACGTTACGCTTCTCGGAAGCCCGGTACGGCCGGGAAGATGCCATGAGACAACTGGAATCCGGGTTGGAGCAGGCCATAGGCGGAGGCCAATCGCTGCGCTGGATCGTCGGCGAGGCGGGGAGCGGCATAACGACGCTTGTTCATGACTTGCGGCACACGGCAATACGGCATGGGGTACGCTTCGTGGAAGGGGGCTTATCTTCGGCATCGCGGCAGTCCGATATCTACGAACCGTTGATTCAAGCCTTGCGTCAGTGGATTCAGCAACTGTGGAGCGAACCTGCCGAAGTCTTGGAGAGGGCGAAGGAAAGACTGCAGACCGAATTCGGCGGGGAACTGCGGACAATCGCGGTTCTATTGCCCGAAGCCATGCCGCTGTTCCGCACGACAGAGACGATATCCGTCGTCGAAGATGCGGCGGAGGCGAATAGACGCTTTGGTGTCATACTCCCTAGACTTCTTCGTTGCTTGACGGAATGTGTTCCTGCCCTTGTGCTGTTTATCGATCACTTGGAGCATGCCGATGCAGGCACGCTTGAAGTATTGCGCGAGTTAGCGCATGGGAAGGCCGTATCGGGGCTCCTGATTATAGGCGCTTGCGGCACCGCGCTAGCGCGCCGGGATGCTAACGCTACGGCGGCTTCTTGGCTTACGGATCGGATGAACGACTACCCGGAGGAGCGGGTAGCGTTGCTGCCGCTTGGCTACGAGGAAATCTGGCGTTACATTGCGGATACGCTGCACGATCGCTCCCTCCGTACCCGCTTGTTGGCCAGGGCGGCGTTTAATCGTACAGGAGGTTCGCCAAGAGAGCTACGCCGTATGCTGGAAGACTGGTTTCTGGAGAAGAAGCTGGCTTTCGATGATCGGAATCGGCAATGGACGTGGGATGAGGACGCCGTGCGAAGCGTGCATGATGCACAGGCCGATCTGCAGCGGATGAACGAGAATTACGCCAAGCTTCCGGAGGATTCGAAGGCACTGTTAGCGATGGGGGCGGCGATCGGCTCCTCTTTCGGGTTATTGCTTCTCGCCGAAGCATGCGGGTGTCTGCCCGACGAGGCAATGGTCGGGCTTCGCGTCGCGGAGATGGAAGGAATCGTTGGATGCGAAGATCAGAAGACGCATCCGGGCAACGATCGGGATCGCTCGTATGTATTCTTGCATGACCATCTACGGGGATTGGCCTATGCCTACGATGCAGAGCGCAACGCGCAGCGGCATTGGCGGATCGGTCAGTTATTAAGAAGCGATCTGCAGGAGGGAGAAGGCGCGTCGCTGCTAGCGGCGATCGACCATCTGAATCTGGGCGTCGCGGCGATGCCGGAGCGGGAAGCCAGGCAATTGGCGGCGGATAATCTGCAAGCCGGATCGATGGTTCTGGAGCATGCCGATTATGCATTGACGATACGATATGCCGAAACCGGACTTCGGCTGTTGGGCGAACCGAAGGAAATCGAGTCGGGATCGGCTTATTACGGTCTGAAGCTCATGCAATCTCGGGCATTGTATATGCGCGGCGAGAGGGTACAAGCACGGGATTTGTTGCTGGACTTGAAGAGTCGCGGCGAGAGGTTAAGCCGGGTCGAACGTGATCAGATTTGGGCGGTGCTCATTCAACTCCATGTGTTCGAGAACGACGGGTCCGTCATTCGGTATGTCGGCGACGCCTTAAGAGAATATGGATGGAAGATGAACGGTCATCCTTCCGTTCCGTTGACCATCAAGGAATTGCTGCAGACTCGGTTTGTATTATCCCGCAAGCTTCGTCAACTTCCGTCTCGCCGCGCTCATCCGGATTCGGAATTCGAAGCGCTGTGCGGGCTTATGCTGGAGCTTGCTTTTCCCATGATCGTGTACAGTCCGGCAGCCTCCATGGTGTTGTACGCCCGATTCATTCGTTATGGGATCGGCGAGGGAATTAACGAGGCGCTGGTCTGTCTCATCGGGATGTACGAGGTTCTCCTGCAAAGGGCGATTCCAGGGTTCATGCGAGGCTCCTTATTCAACGAGTTGGTGAATCTGCCAGAGCTGAATCTATCGACTTCGCACTACGGGTATCGGCTGGCGTACATCAAAGGAATGTCCGTCCAAATGGACAATCCCGCAGAGGGCTCGTCCTATCTGGAGCAAGCGTTGCGCCGGGGATTGGAATCCGGGGATAACGGCTTCGTTAACATGGCCGTCGTGACTTGCTTCATTACGCACACCGGCGACGTGTACAAGCTCGAAGCGTTACTGGATTACTTCGCCAAGCGCGTGCGGCCTAAAGCGAATGAGAAAACGACGGAGATCGCCCTCATTGCCAGCGGCTATGCGGCCGCCCTTCGAGAGGAAACGGAGTTGGAGCGGTTCATCGCGATTCCTAATTCGGTGATCACGCCAAGCGAATGGCAGTCCGACGACAACTTCAGTTATTGCTGCAAGCTGGAAGCGGCCGTCGTGTCCGGCCGTTACCGGGAGGCCCTCTATTGGGCGAAGCGGGCCCGGGGCAATGAGATGGGGGCGGACTGGGTAAGAATTCGCAAGCATCGCGTGCACGAGACGTTGGCCTTAGCTGCTTCCTATCCTTACGCGGATTCGCGCGAACAGAGGCGCATTAGGCAAGCGCTTCGCAAGCAATTACGCAAGATGACGAAATGGGAAGGATACCTCGGAGCGAACTCCTCCGCGCATAAGCTGTTACGGGCGGAGTGGGAGAGGATCGCCGGCAAGTCTAGCGATGTGCTAAGCGAATACTGGTCGGCGGCCAAGCAGGCGAGAGTGGAGAAGAACGGGCTCTTGGAAGGCATCGCTTGCGAACGGCTGGCCATCTACTATGAAGAGGAGCTGCTTAGCCGATCGGGAGCCATGATTGCGATGCTGGATGCTTGCGCGGCCTATTCCCAGTGGGGCATTACGCACAAAGTAACGCAGATTCGGCGGGAACATCCCGATCTGACGTCTAGCGCTTCCAAGATTCATGATGCGTTGGGATGGGGAGTAGATGACCGTGCAAGCCTAAGCTTGCCGCAGCCGGACGATTGGGTCGCACAAGGGATCGCGGCGAGCGAGAATGCAGGGCTGCGACAGGTCGTTATAGGTAACGACGCAAGCGAGGGCGAATGGGCGGCTCGTCTTCTGGAGGCGGCGCTGCGCCAGACGGGGGCCGAGCGGGGGCTGGTCGTAAGCTTCAGCAAGGATGGCTTCGCAATCGAGGCGCGACTAGAAGCGATGTCGACGTTGGGGGCGTCTGCGTTGTATGCGGAGAGCGTACTGCGACACACGATGGGGACGAAGGAACCGGTCGTGCTTGCCGATGCGTATTTGAGTTATTTTGCGAAAGATGCCTATTTCACGGAGAAGGGTCCTCGATCGGTGCTTAGCATGCCGCTTACTGTGCCAGGGGAGCAGGCAGCCTTCGCTCTCTATTTAGAAAATCGGCATGTGTCGAACGTGTTCGCAAGCCGGGACGTAAGCGTGCTGGAGTGGTTGGCGACCCGAGAGATCTATCGCAGCCTGATGGCGAATAAGCATGCGGGCAGAAGCGAGGAGTACGTTGCTCAAGAGGCAAGATCGGAGTCGGATGCTCTCATAGAACCGCTAACGGCGCGGGAATCCGCAATCTTGTCCGCCATCGCGGCGGGTCTATCCAACCGGGAGATCGCGGAGCAATTCGACATTGCCGAGACGACGGTGAAGACGCATACGACCCGGATATTCGGCAAGCTGGGCGTGAAGCGGCGCGGGCAAGCCGTCGCCCGTGCAAAAGCGTTAGACTTGCTGTAATCATTTATTTTTTTCGGACGTACGACTTTCGTAGGACTACAATCTCCTATATTTCGCTCTATGCTAATGGCAAAGAGTCGAGATGTAGGAGATTTTTGTATGTCATATAGACCTAACGAGGGAGGAATAACATGAAAGCAGTAAAGCGTCATCGAAAACCGAGGAGAGCTAGTTGGGTATGGATGCTGATCTTCGGGTTGTTCATTCAGCTGCTTCCTATGGAGCAGCCGGTAGTTAAGGCGGCCGCAGCGGTGGATTGGCAGGCCGTAGGGGATGAGGGCTTCTCGGATGGAGGGGCTCTCAACACATCGATAGCGATAGACCCCAGTGGCACCCCTTATGTTGTCTATGAGGAGGATACAACCGGCGGCAGAGTAACGGTGAAGAAATACGATAGAGCCTCCAACAGTTGGGTTACTGTAGGCGATGCGAGCTTTTCGGATGGTATGGTTTATTCTTCGTCGATAGCGATAGACGGCAGCGGCACCCCTTATGTTGGCTATGTGGATGATGCAAATGGCATTAAGACAACGGTGATGAAATACAATGGTACCTCTAGAAAATGGGAACCTGTAGGCGGTGTGGGCTTTTCACCAAGTATGGCTTCTGGGACATCCATAGCAATAGACCGCAGCGACACCCCTTATATTGCCTATGCGGATGTTGAACACGACGATAAGTTAATTGTGATGAAATACAATAAAACCACTAATGAATGGGAACCGTTAGGCAGTGCGGGCTACGCAGGAGTTGGCGCTAAAAATACATCGATAGCGATAGACCGCAACGGAACCCCTTATGTTGTCAATGATGTTCTTGCACACCAACAAGATCAGCCTAATCCATCGGTGGTTAAATACAATGGAGCGACTAGCCAATGGGAGACCGTGGGCAATGTGGCTAATTCAACACTTAAGGGTCTTTCGTCAAAAATGGTAATAGACGCAAACGGCACTCCTTATGTAGTCTATATCGGATACGCAGGCTCCTATGCACCAATCGTGAGGAAATACAATGGAACCACCCGCGAATGGGAGACCCTAGGCGGTGCAGGCAGCTTCTACAGTTCCACTCAAACATCGATAGCGATAGACAGCAGTGGAACCCTCTATATTGTCTATCGGGATCAAGCAGTTGCCGGTAGTAGAGCAACGGTGAAGAAATACGATGGAACCTCCAATAGTTGGGTGACTGTAGGCGGAGCGGGCTTTTCTGCAGGTGAGTCTAATTATACATCGATAGCGATAGACTGCAGCGGCACCCCTTATGTCGTCTATATGGATGGTGGACACAACGGTAAGGCAACCGTAATGAGCTATCCTGGCGCTGGTCCATATACCGTGAGCGCGGCCATCGCCACCCCAACACCGGGAGTCGGCGTGGACGATGCGGTTACGCTGACGGTGAAGAACTCGGAGGGGCTTACGAATACAATGTTTAACGGAGCGCACGAGGTGACGATCTTCGGCTACACGCAAGCGCCTAATGGCTCTTACGGCAGCTTTAACGGGACGGCCTTGACGGCGGGTCCGAACACGATCAGCGTCACGTTCACGGATGGGGTAGCGACGCCGGAATTGCAACTGAACAAGGCGGCGCCGCAGACGATCGGGTTCAGCGTGGCTGACGTGGCCACGCCGGCGACGAACATGGTAAGCCTCACGCCGGTAGCGGGTATCGCGGCTTCGATGGCGATAGTTACAGATGCGACGGCACCAACCGTCAATGGGGGCGCATTCGCGCAACAGCCCGCTGTGAAGCTTCTCGATGCTTACGGCAATGTTAGCACGGGTGACAGCAGCACGGTTGTGACGGCATCCAAGAAAGATGCAGGCGGATGGACGCTAACGGGAGCGGCAACGGCGACGGCAAGCGCGGGCGTCGCTACCTTCACGGGCCTCGGCGCCACGAACGCAGCCGAGGTAACGGGCGCGCAGCTCGCCTTCGATGCGCCGGGATTGTCGCCGATCACGGGAGCGACGGTCACGCTTCCTTGGCCTGGCACTGCTGCGCCAACTGTGGATTCGGTTACAGCTGGGGACAGCCACGTGCGGTTGACCTGGAGCGAGGTATATGGGTCAGTCAGCTACGCCGTATATCAGCGGACGGCTTCAGACAGTTACAAAGATGCGGTGGCTACGGTGAGCGGGTCGGTGTACGATGTCGTCGGTTTAACGAATGGGACTACCTATTATTTTGTCGTCAAGGCGATGAATCCATCCGGAGATAGCGCAGCTTCCAATGAAGTAAGCGCAACGCCCCGGACCGTTCCGGAGGCGCCAACGGGCGTGACTGCAACGGCAGGCAATGGACAAGCAACCGTCAGCTTCACGGCTCCGGCGAATGGAGGGAGCGCGATTATGAACTACGAGGTGACGGCCTCGCCGGGGAATAGGTCCGTAACGGGGACATCAAGCCCGATCACGGTAACCGGGCTATCCAACGGAGTCGCGTATACGTTCACGGTGAAGGCTATTAATGGAGCGGGCAGCAGCGCGGCTTCCGCGGCCTCCAATGCGGTAACGCCAAGCGCGCCTTCCGGCGGCGGGGGGACATGGACGCCAACGCCAAGCGCAACGCCTGATCCGGAACCTGCGCCTACAGGGCCTGTGCCTACGGAGCCGGAAGTGAATCCCTATAACGTTGGCATTATTAATGTAGACGAATTGGTCACAAGGTTCGAGGCCGCAGTCGCGGAGGCTAATCGAGCAAATCTTGACGCTGATTTAGCCGAAATCCAAGGGCACTGGGCGGAGAAGACGATCCATCTATTCGTCAAGCTGCATTTCATGAAAGGCTACGAGGATGGCAAGTTTAGAGCGGATGGTACGATCACACGTGCCGAATTCGCAGAGCTGCTGAACCGTGTATTCGACTTCCAGCCAGGCAGCGGCACGACGAGCGCAGCATTAAGCGATATCAGGAATCATTGGGCGAACAGCTCTATTAAGAAGCTTGCCGATGCAGGGATAATCACGGGCTACAAGGACGGCACGTTCAGACCGGATCACACGATTACGCGCGAGGAAATGGTCATCATGCTGTCTCGGATCATTAATCTGACCGACGTGAGGAAGGATACGACAAAAGGAAACTTCAATGATCTGAAGGATTCTTACGCGGCCGAAGAGATCATGGCTGAGGCACAGGCGGGAGTCATTAATGGCAAAGGGAACGGGAGATTCGATCCCGGAGGCAAGGCCACCCGCGCGGAAGCGCTGCAGATCATCTTGAACGTGCTGGAGATGAATCCGCAATTGAAGGCGCTGTTGGATTCGCTTAAGTGACGATGTAATCATTCATCGCGCTCCTTCGAGCCAGCCGGCCCATAACCGGCCGGTTGTGGAGAAGAGTGTTTTCGTCGAATCGAAGCTTTCCTATTGCGCTTCTATTCTATTTGGTTGGGGTGTTTTCTTGTAAGGGATCGTATGCCTCGGCGTAAGGGAGAGCTGGGTGGAAGTGTACCTGGTCGAGAACGCGCCGTGGAATATTGGAAGTGAACGGCAGGAATTCATAGGTGTCGGAGCCCACCTGTTTGCCATTGCGTGCAAGCGTAGCTTCGAGGCGGGATGCGAAGACGGGATTGGTGGATTATTACGTTCGTGCGCTTCGCGCAGAGGCGATGGGAGCGAATCGGCTATTCATTGCGACGCCAAGGGCGAAGCAACTGGTGGATACCTACTTCGAAGAAGGAGGGACATGACATCCGAGACAAGCGACTGTTCGAGGGAACGAGCGAACTGGAGGAGCTCTCCAGAGGCTTGCTGGAAGTGCCTGTACCGGATGGGAAGCGCCAGGAAGTCTTCGAAGAGACACGTAGGGCGATTGAACTCATGAAGCAATGCAAATGGGTGCCAATCGAAACGGAGCACCCGGCATCTAGGCACTGATTGGTTATATAGTTACGCAAAAGAGGGCACCCAGTCGGGCGCCTTCGATTTCGCCCTATAGATGATACGGTGAACCCTACCATAAATAGGGCGAAATTTAATCAGCAGTACTTTTTTAGAAGGATTACAGTCTCTTAGGGGTCGAACTATAATGATTTAAACACAAAGGAGTTGAACAATGAAAAGTGGAGGTGTGCTTGTGTTAGATGTCGCTTTGCTATATTCTACAATTCCCTCAGGAATTAATCTTTAATAGGCTACTTGACGCAGTAGCAGTAACGATAGAATAAACTGAAAACCATTGAGAGAGAGGAAATGAGAAGAACAATGGATTGGGGACATACGGAGAATAAGAAATTAGTTTACGGTCGGACGACGTCTTGTATGGTCCGCTTTTTGCTGGCATTGATACTTACGCTTGTGCCGATACTTGCCGTGCTGCCTGCATCGGCAGTGGCTGCCGATGCGCTTGACCAAACATCCGGAGCAGGGGATCCGGGGAGCTCGTATCGGGCGAACGGACTTGCTCAAAGCTTTACGGCAGGTAAGTCCGGCTATTTGAATCAAATTGACTTGTATATGGCGGATTACGGGAGCTCGGGAATTGTGTTTACGCTCAGTATCTATGCAGGACAAAGCGTGTCCGGAACGGCGCTTGCTTCAGCGACTTTTGGCAGTAGCAATATTCCGTACAATCCGGGAGGCTGGCTGTCCGTTTTGTTCGATCAGCCGGCACAGGTGCAGGCAGGACAGCAGTATACGATGCACTTAACGTCTTCCATCGGTGATACGCCGCAAACAACATGGAAGCTCTATGCGACCGACGTATATGCAGGAGGAAGAGCTTATACTTCTTCCAGTTGGTCTGATTATGACATGGGCTTTATCACTTATGTCGGTGATTCTCCAAGGGATTATACGACTACGCTGGCCGTTTCTCCTATAACCGGTACATACGGCCAAACGGTAACTATATCGGCGACGCTGACAACTCCGGAAGGGCCGCTTGCAGGAAAGAGAGTTAATGTCTTCCTTGATGGAAGTTCGATAGGATACTTAACGACGAATGCAGCGGGTTATAGTTCAGGTAGCTATTCAATTAGACAAGCTGCGGGCAGCTATGAACTGAAAGTAGCGACAGCAGCTTCGTACCCTTACCCTGCGGCGGAGCAGACAACGACGCTTACGGTCAACAAAGCCCCGCTCACTGTAACGCCTAACCATGCGACTAGACCCTATGGAACGTCTAATGGCAATTTCACAATGAGCATTGGCGGACTGATGGCATGGGACACGGCCTCCTCGCTTGGGCAGCCGGTGTATTCGACACTCGCCGACGCATCCAGCCCAATCGGCAATTATGACCTAACAGCCAGCGGTTTGACATCAACCAAATATACAATCACTTATTCCCCGGGCACTTTAACCGTGACGCCGGCGTTCTTAACCGTCACTGCTGCGGATCAAGCCCGGGCATATGGGCAAAGCAATCCATCTCTATCCGGTTCGATTACCGGTCTTGTTAATGGAGATGCTATTCTGGCGTCTTATTCGACAGCAGCAGTCGTATCAAGCCCGGTGGGGTTCTATCCGATCGTTCCGGCCTTATCCGATCCGGGAGGCATGCTGAGTAACTATCATGTTGTCCTTGAGGATGGCGAGCTGACGGTTACGAAAGCCGCGCTTCGCGTTGCGACGGATTCGGTATCGCGATGGGTCGGCAAAGCGAATCCGCAGTTAACCGGCAACCTTACAGGAGTTGTTGCCGGCGACTCCATCTCTGCACAGTATGAATCGGCGGCTACGGTAGTTAGCGCTGAAGGTGTTTATGATATTACTGCACAGCTTCTCGATCCGTTGAACCGTTTGTCCAATTATGAGCTCATAACCGACACAGGCAAGTTAACCGTCTACGCCACTCCAAAGCCGGTTTTTGCCTCAGGAGAGACGGCTGGCGAGGTGAAATCGAATGTTGGGCTGCCGGGCACAGATGCAGCAGGCCGTTCGATCCGCTGGACGTCCTCGGACAACAGCTTGCTTGATGCAACAACAGGAGCCGTGCATCGGCCGGCTTACTCGGCGGGCGATTCAGCCGTAACGCTGGAAGCAGAGGTTGATGCGAATCAGACAACCTATAACGTCCAATACAATTTAACGATCATCGCTGCCGATATGACGGACAAAGAGGCGGTAACAAGAGATATGGCGCTGCTTGCGATCGGTTACGCAGCCGGAGATGACGAAACGCAAGTGCGCAATGGACTGACGCTCCCGGCTGTAGGGTTGAACGGCTCTGCCATTACATGGGCCTCAAGTCGAACGGAGCTGATTAATCCCGCTAATGGTTCGGTATCACGGCCATCTTATGGGGCCGGAGACCAAACGGTTACGTTAACGGCTACAGTAACGAAAGGGTTGGAATCGGACAGCCGCCAGTTTCAATTGATTGTTTTAAGGAATAATCCAATTGTTGTGGGGCCTGAACAGCCTAAAGAGCCCGAGCAACCTAAGCAACCAGAGCAGCCGCAATCGGACTTTTATATCGATTTCATCGCCGAGAATAATAAGAAGGAACGAATTAAACTTACGCAGGCTCAAGTGAAAGCCGGATTGATTGAAGTCGTTAAGAATACAGCAAAGGGATATTTCGAGCTGAGCGCAGAAACGGCAACCAAACTGCTCCGGTTGAATCCTTCGTTTGCGTTTCAAGTGTCAACGGCCGGCGGCACAATGAGGCTGCCTGTCTCCGAGCTGGCTGCCGCCGCAGATAAGCAATATGCAGGCAAGGACGGCGATAAACTCAACTTTGCGATATATGCTGGAGAGATTGAGGTTGATGCTTCTTTAATGACAGAGTTGAAATCCCGGGGTGCAGAATTATTGTCTGGTCCTGTTCAGTTTAAGATTGTTATGAGCAATGGCGACGGGGCTGAAATTGCCATTATCCAATTAGGCAGCAAAGTAGAAAGACGCATTGCGGTTCCAAATACCGACGCAGATACAATTGTAACGGTATGGAACGAGCAGCATCGGCAGCTGCAATATGTTCCGGTCCGATATGAAAATGTTGGGGGGAAGGCCTATGCGTTGCTTCCCGTCAGCAGCGACGGCTTGTACGTGAATATTGTTAACCGGAAAGCTTTTGCCGATATGCAAGGACACTGGGCGAGATACGAAGCGGAGAAGCTGGCTTCCATGCTCATCTTTGAAGGAAAAGGAGAGGGGATCTTCGATCCGAATGCCCGCTTAACGCGAGCGGAGACGGCAGCGCTGCTGGTCAGGGCGCTAGGCATCCCCGCGGCGGCTCAGTCCGCAGCTTTATCCGATATTGCGGGGAAATGGTACGAAACGGCGGTTTCCTCCGCAGCAGCGGCCGGGCTGGTGACCGGATACGAGGACGGAAGCTTCCGTCCGAATGATTCTGTTACAAGGGAAGAACTGGCGGTCATCCTTGCGAGAGCGATCGCATACGATAGCGTCTCCACCTCCAATGCCCTGGAAAATGGGTCGGCGCTGCTGAACGACTCGAGCGAGGTGTCGAAATGGGCTGCCGAGGCAGTGCAGCAAATGCTTGCTTATGGCATCGTTAAAGGCGACCATGCAGGCAATTTTAAGCCGCACCAAACCGCAACCCGTGCTGAAATGGCACTTATGCTGAGCCGTTTGCTCGGCAAGCTAGGGTATATGTAAAAAAAGTTGCTGGCGCCTGGATTCAACAGTCGCCAGTTTTTTTGTATTCGGTAACAACTAACAGTGTTTGTATACAGTTATATTCAGCATGAACTCCGAAAAAAGCGAACTAAATGAAGCATCCATTATTGATATTTTCGTGGCCATAACGGATTTCCAAAGATCGTTATCCGGTCGATGTCATAGAGGATACGATGAGACCACACGGTTGAGACTTTGTTGCGTCCACGAGACTCCATGGAACTCTCGATGGTACCCTTTGATTTCGCCGATAGATCCGTTAAGCTGAACCGTATCATAAGTAGGGCGAAATTTCGCCTTCCCCGCTCAAAGAATGTGGCAAGGATCTTGTTGCGCTAACGGGCAGAGTGCAAAAAATCGGAAGAAATCCTCTTTTACATCAAGATCAACAACTGGTAAAATTGGCACATGAATATAAAAAGAGCAGTATGATGCTTGTACTTCTTGATGGTTCACTTAAATCCGGTAAAACGTATAGTCTAGTTTGTTAGTATACTGTAACCAGAGGTGATGCTGAATGATTGACATGCAGTATATATACGATCTTGAGGCAGAGATGGATATAATGAAGCTTGTAGATAATTATAATGAAATAAAATCAATCCTGCAGCAGTACCCTCAGGAACAGTGGTCATATGAAATGATTTTAGCATATGCAAGGGCGCTGAATTATCTGCAAGATTATTCCGACCAGACCAATCCATTTGAGCAAGCATATGGGCTGCTACAAACTGTTTCTGATACGGGAATTACGGACGCTGAATGGCATTTAATAATGGCTTCTGTTAGTTTTAATCTACAACTTTACGCTGAGGCGGTAAAACATGCTGAACAAGCAAATACGATCGTAGCTGGCTGTGCTGATGATATGCTTGAGCTATACTCACAATATTACTAGTAGAAGGCTTCTGAAATAACGTTCTTGTTCAACTTCGCCCCAACCTATGTTTTCATCGAAAAGAGACCGGAATTAAGAGAGATACGCTAACGAGTACGATAGTTAAATCATCGATAATTAGGTCGCCGATTCCTTCGGTGGCCTTATTGAAATTGAGCTTTGTTTAATTTAATGAGCAAAAATTGTTGGCAATTCTGTACCGCGACAAGCTCCTTTCGCATTTTTCGCCGATAGCCCCGTTAAGCTGAACCTTATCACAAATAGGGCGAATTTCGCCTTTCTCGCTCAAAGAATGTTGGTGTTTATGCAGATCCTTCGTATTAATATTACATTAACTGCTGATTTAGCGCCGCTTATTTAGGGTCGCTAAATTGAACTAGGGGTGATTAAGATGAGGTATGTTTTTGCGGTTCTTATTTTCAGTGTATTAATTGCTTTAACCTTGGGGTGTGGTAAATCTTCAAATCCAACGTCAAGTAAAAACGCTATCAACCATGACCTAGACCAGTGGGATCACAAGACGGGTTTTATTATCAAAAAAGAAAACAAAAAAGTTCTTGTTGTAAAATATATTTCCAAAGAAGAGTTGCAATCAAAAACAACAGATGAAATTTTACTGATTTCAAAACCTAATGCAATATGGCTAACTGTGTCTAATGAAGATTCTTATGCATCTCTTAGGAAAGGGGACAAAGTAAACTTCATAATACAGGGAAGCACAAGTGACATGTATCCGGGAGAAGCGTCTACTACCAATATTGAAGTGATTCCTTAATCTTCGCATTGTTTTCTCGTTTAGGCCGAAAGTCAACTGTTTAACATGATTTCGGAATGTGGATAACTCAAATCTGTGGATAAGTCGTTGTTTTGGCAATTCACGGTCATTCTAGGGGGATGCCAAGTCGCCAATCCAAGCTGACATCAGGAGCTGTTAGGGATGGGCTATTCGTGTTTTCCGATCCCCCGATTTTAGAAAACTTTTCGAATTGCTTTCGAGGGACTTTAGACTCCTCCTTTAGACTAAGGTTGTAAGCGAGAGAACATACAATCTTAAAGGAGCGAGGAAAAATGAAAAAGAAAAACAAATTCATCATGATCGGTGCGGCTGTGGGTGCCATGACGATATTTACGGCGACAGCTTTCGCGTATAGTCCGAATACAGCAGGCTACGATGCATTCAAGGCGGTGCTGAAAGCTAATCATGCCTCAGGGACCGCTATCGAGAGCGCGACGGTCAACGGAAATTTGAGCTTGACGGTTGACGGCCAGACGGTGGTGAAGGCGGACGGCGCGGGGAAAATGGGGGAAGCGGGCAGCAAGCACAACGTTAGCGGTGACCTCGATTTTGAGATCATGGGCGTCGAACGACAAGCCAGCCTGTACAGCAGTGGCGACGACAAGGTCTATCTTGTAGACCGGACGAATGATTTGCATTATCAGGTGATCAACTTGGACGATAAGCATGCCGGCAAACGTCACAAATGGTCGGATGAGGGGAAGTCCCGAGATCGCTCAATGAACAAAGCGGAAGAAGCGCTCCTCGATTTTCTGGTCGGCGACCTGAAGGACAACTTCAGCGTGGAGAACCAGGCGGATGGCTCGAAGACGATTGCGGTCAACATCAGCCGGGAGGACGTTCCTCTTCCGCTGCGTTTACTTATGAACGCGGTATCGGCCGAGGACAAAATAGGGCGTGCACATGCGCCGGAAGCGCATGGGGAGTGGGAGCAGATTAAACGGCTTCCTTTCTTCCAAGGACTTGAGGGGATCGACCTGAAAACGCAATTACCGGAGTTGACGGAAGACGTTGCTATTGAACATGTGAGGCTGCAAATGACGGTCGATGTGAATAACGAGGTGCAAGGCGTGCAGGGCGAGCTTGAAGTGAGCGGCAAAGACAAGGCTGGCGTCACTCACCGCGTGGAGCTAAAAGGCGCAGGCAACGTTAGCGACATCAATGCCACGACGCCGAATGCGTATGACCCAACTGGCAAGCCCGTAGAATTGCTCGACGCGGCCATGTTCGACGACCGCCGCTAACAGAATCGACCTCGGGGGGGACTGTGCACCATGTTCGAAGTAAACGATCTGACGAAGGTCTACCCCGGCGGTCGCGGCATCCAAGGGCTGAACCTCACCGTGCAAGCTGGTGAGGTTGTTGCCTTGCTGGGGCCGAACGGCGCCGGGAAGACGACGGCACTGCAGGCAATGGCCGGTTGGGTGGGGACAGATCGCGGGGAAGCAAGTTGGAACGGAGCTTCCGTCGCTGACAGGCCCGAGCTGACGAGGCCGTACATGGGGTTGATGATCGGAGAGCCATCTCCGTACCTCTATCTCACGGGATATGACTATTTGAAGTGCTACCATAAGCTATATCCAGGTGTCGACGATGCGCGCATCCGGCAAACGCTGGAGCTCGTGGACATGGCCAAGTACTGGGACTTGAAGATTAAGAAGTACTCCACCGGCATGAAGCAGCGGATCGAGCTGGCCAGCGTGCTGCTCCATCGGCCCAAGCTGCTGCTGCTTGATGAGCCATTCTCCGGCATGGACATTGAGGGCAGGCGGGAGATCTCGACAATGCTGCGCGGCCTTGTGGCCGACACGGGGGTAAGCGTCATTGTGTCGTCGCATCAAGTGCACGATATTGAGGATTGGATTACGCATGCCTGCATTGTTTATGAGGGGCGGCATGTCCATACGGCGGGCATCGCGCAGATCCGGGAGTCTTTTGCAGGTGTGGAGGACTATTATTTGCATCATCTCGCAGAGGAAAGGAGTGGCGCTACCGTATGATTACGCAGATGAATAACCTCGCTGCGGAGGAGCTGCGCAAGCTGTTCCGCGGAGGCAAGCTGAAGGCACTGCTGCTTCTCTCCTTCATTATTGGCGTTCTCTTCGTTTTTATCGGCGACCGACTTGGATTGGCAGACAACCTGCCGATAACGGCTATCGAGCTGCTGCTCGCGGTCGTGCTTCCTTTCCTCATGGTGGCGCTCGGCAGCAACCTTATGATCGGTGAATTCAAGGGGGCAATCAAGCATGCGCTTAAGCTGCCGATTAGCCGGGAGTTTCTCTTCATGGGGAAGTTGTTCGCGGGGTGGGCGGCCGGAGCTTTAATCGTTCTGTGTATGATCGTGCCGACCTTCATTGGAGGCTTCATTCTTCACGGCGCGCCTGCAGCTTCCACGTTTGGAGCAGGTATAGCGGAGCTTGGCGGCGCGGTCTTATTCAGCGGCTTGTTGCTTGTATTGGCGAACAGCGTGTCCTTATGGGTGGGGAGCAGCGCTGTTGGGCTGGTAGTGAGCGTCGTGCTATGGATGGCGATGAGCGTCGTGGGATTTCTTGAGCCGCAGTTGAATCGGTTTTTCGTAACGAACTATTCGGATTGGCTGCAGCCGCTCCTGTACGGAGGGGATGCCGGGATGACGGTTTCAACGTTGCTATTTATGATAGCCTACTATATCATTGGCACTATATTGGGCTTGCTGGCCTTCCAAAGAAAAGGGCTCTGATGTATGTCGATTCGATTGAAGCTTATTTTAACATATTTATTCGGCACTATTCTGACGACGATTATCGTTGCGATGACTGGAATCGGTATCGTCACGGCGATTCTCTCGTATCTCATAAGCGGGATCGTGAAGGATCAGTCCCCGCATGAAGCCTTCTCCCGGGGCATCGACCTGTTCGTGGATTTGCGCTATGCGGAGCGGTACGCGCCGGAGGAGCTGACGTCCCCCGAGTTCGCGGCCTCTATTGGGGAACGGTTGGAGCCGTTCAAGGGCTTCCTTGTCGTCCGGCAAGGCGAGCGCTGGGAAAGCTACGGTGAGCTCAGCGAAGGGGAAGCGTTCTTAAGACAGCTTCGGCAGGATGTGGCCGCTGCTCAGTCGAAAAAAGATCGCGTGTTCGTCGTGAGCGCGTGGGAGGAACGCGACTTGCTGTCGGTAGCCTACGATTTCCCAGGAATCGACGATCCATTGACGTATTACCTGGTGACTGACGTGACGATGGCAGAGTCCAAGAAAAGCGGATTCAAGTTTTTCGTGTTGCTTGGCATCGCGATTCTTGTCGGTATCATTCTCGTCCCGCTGATCTGGATTACGACGAGAGATATCGTTAGGCCGCTGCGACAGCTCGAACAAGGCTCCCGGCGAATTGCCGAAGGGGACTTGAACTTCCGTCTGGAATCCAAGGTGCGCAACGAAGTGGGGGGTGTCATCCGCTCGTATGAGAAAATGCGCAGCGAGCTGCAGCGGTCAATCGACGTTCAGTTGGCGTTGGAGGAGAATCGCAAAGAGCTGATCTCGAACATTTCGCATGATCTGAAGACGCCGCTGACCTCCATTAAGGGTTATGTGGAGGGGATTCGGGTAGGCATCGCGGATGATCCGGAGAAGCTGAAGAAGTATGTCGACGTGATCTATGCCAAGGCGCTCGATATGGACAGGATGATCGACGATCTGTTCTTATTGTCGAAGCTGGACCTCGAGCAGGAACAGTTCTACCTGGAGTCGGTGCCTCTTGAGTCGTTCTATCGACAGACAATAAGCGAGCTTCAAATGGAGTGCGAGCGCGCGGGCGTACGTCTGACGAGCGAATATGAGGCGGGACAAGAGGACATTGTGACGATGGATATCCAGAAGATAAAGCGCGTGATGCTAAACCTCGTTGGCAATTCGATAAAATTCATGGATAAGCAAGATCCCCATGTCCATGTGCACTTCGGGCGGCAGCTGGAAAATTGGGTATTCACGGTTACGGATAACGGACCCGGGATGGGCCCGGCCGAACTGGAGCGAATCTTCGATCGTTTCTATCGGGGGGATGCCTTCCGAAATCAGAACGTGGCCGGCTCCGGGTTAGGTCTTGCCATCGTGAAGCAGATTATTGTTAATCATGGCGGAACGATTCAGGCGAGAAGCGAGCCGGGACAATCTATGACGGTGATCGTTAGCATTCCGATGAAACGGGATAGCAAGGAAGCGGGGAGAGCGTGAGATGTCGAAGCGCAAAGTGTTAATCGTTGAGGATGATCGAGCGATCGCCGAGCTGGAGCGGGATTTTCTCGAGGCGAATGGCTACGAGGTTACCCTTCGGGCAGACGGTCGGCAAGCGCTTGAGGAGGCGCTGGAGCAAGAATACGATCTGATCATTCTGGACGTCATGCTGCCGGGCATGGACGGCTTTGATATTTTGCGACGAATTCGGGAAACAAAATTTATTCCGGTACTGATGGTGTCCGCCCGCAAGGAGGATATCGACAAAATCCGGGGCCTCGGCCTAGGGGCGGATGATTATGTAACGAAGCCGTTCAGCCCGACGGAGCTCGTGGCTCGGGTGAAGGCGCATCTCGAACGATATAATCGATTGACCGGTGTCGCGGCAGGCATCGGCCCTTCGCATGTCCGGAAGTCGCGCGAGTTGAACATTCGCGAGCTTACGATCCAGATCGATGCAAGACGAGTGACGATGCGCGGGGCGGAGGTTACAATGACGACTAAGGAATTCGATCTGCTGCTGTTCCTCGCAGAAAACCCGGATCGGGTATATTCCAAGGAGGCGCTGCTGGATAAGGTCTGGGGAATCGACAATTACGGCGATACCGCCACAGTCATGGTCCATGTAGGGAAGATCCGGGACAAAATCCAGAAGGCCCCTTCGCAGCATCAGTTTATCGAGACTGTATGGGGCGCGGGATATCGCTTTAAGATGTAAATGGCGATATCTCTGTCGATGTAAACAGAAAATAAGGGCTGCCCGCCTATCGCCAGATGACGATAAAGGGACAACCCAGATTACTAAGGGCACGGTTTACCCGGTTTAGGGGTAGGGGCGTGTCTTTATTGCTGGCTCCCACCACTTTTGCTTTTCATCCCGACGACGTTCAGCGTGAGTAGGCTGTCACCTCGCGTGCGAAGAATAGAATTGAACTGATTGAAAAGCACATTGTACCGTTATTTGCAGATAATCCGTGAGACAAAAACCTATTGGTCGGTGAGATTACGGACATTTGATCTAACGATCTTCAGTCTGCATGTTCGGTGCTATGATCGTGCTCGTGGGCATGGGCGTGCCCGCCTGCGCCAAGCAGCTTGATACCGAGCAAGACTTCCAGATCATGCTCTTGAATGTAAGCGGTGTGGCTAATGAGCTGAATGGGAGCGTGCAGTTCTTTGGCCACACCGCCTAGCTTCGCAGACTGGCCGCCGATTGTCAGTTGCACGGAGAGTCCTTCACCGGTCACCGAGATGCCGGTCCCGGCTTGCCACTTCACGTGTAAGCCGAAAGCTTCCGCTGTGCTGCGCAGGGGCAGCCAGGCATGATCATCTTGCATCAGCGGAGAAGCCGTCAGCCGCACAGTCTTGTCTCCGCGCGTCAGCGAGGGGTCTGTTGTTTCCGCTGCCTTCGGAAGCTCGACTGGCTGGGAGGAGGACGGCGTGTCATCGCCGCCGGTTTTCTCCAGCAACTCCAGACGTGTCGGCTCGCCGCCGACCTCCAGGTAACGGACGAGCGTACCGCTGCTCAGCTCCACCTGGGCGATGCGCCCTTCGTTGGGCAGACTGACATAGGCGAATCGGGAACTGGTGGCAATGTCCGGCAGAACGGCCTTGTCCACATGCTCATGGAAGTCGGCGCTCCAGCCTTTGCCGATTGCTGCTGTGCGCAGCAGCTTGCCGCTGGCCGAATCGCGGATTTCCAGCGTACCGCTGCGGCGCAGGCTCAGCAGATAAGCTTGATCGGAGGAGACGGCTTGGCGAATTGAAGGCTCGATCTCCATCGTTTCGTAGGCATACGGCTCATGGCTGACGTCCAGCTTGTACAGGAGAGGCAACGTGCCTTCCGTGTAGCCCCAGAGCACGCGATTCTTGCCTGTGAGGAAAGCGGCGACCCGTTGCTTCTCCGGGTAATTGATGTGTGCGACGGCCTTTGCCGTCTCCTCGCCCTGCGTACCGACCACCAGCGTTTCGTTCTGGCAGCCGAAGAACAAGCGACCTGTCTGCTCATCCTTGGCGATACCGTGCAGCACCGGGCAGCCGGCAATTCGCGTCTTTTCCTTGCCGGTCTCCGGATCAAGCACCTGCACGAAGCCTTGCTGCAGATGACCGACATAGAGCAGACCGTCCACCACGGCATAGTGGTAATGGGCGTTGCCTGCCAGCGCGAGTTTGCGTACCGTCAAGCCGTCGAGGGAGTCAAGGTCGCCGTCAAGCAGCAGCAGCTCCGCCTTGGACTCGTTGGCGATCGACGGCAGGTTGCCGACGGGATGGGAGCTGTCGGGCGAGTAGCCCTCGAAGGTACGGGAGATAAACGGAGGACGGGCGCTGCCGGTCTCCGGATCGAATCCGGTGTTTACGACGGTTACATAATCCTTATCCGTATTGCGTCCGCGCGTCACAAACAGATGGCGGGCATCTGGCGCGAGGGCGAGACTCATAATAGAAGCCGGAGTAGACAGTCGAGATAGAGTTCTACCGCTCGGAAGATCGACTGTGACGAGATCACCCGTCGTGCTATCGGCAACGAATAGTCTGGCTTCAGCGGAGGCAATCTCAGGGACGCGCTCGACCGTGCCGTGTGCCATGGCGGGGATGGCGGACAAAAGCAGAAATAAAGAAGAAAGCAGAAAGGGCATCAAACGCTTCATGAAACAAAATCCTCCTTATTCGTAATAATTACTATTTAATAAACTATAGTTTTCACATCTTTGTCAAGAAAAAGTTTCGAACCCATTTTAAGCGAACGAACAGATTACGACGATAATTCGTATAGATGACCCGTAAAGAATAGGAGATGTTATTCGACTTATAGATGTAGAAGATGAGGAGGGGTGGCGAATATGAGTCAGCAAACTCATTGGCGACGCTCTTTAATCCACGGCCAGTGGTGTATAGCTCGAATATCTTTCGGACGATAATGGCTTCTTCCGGCACAACAGCAACCGCTTTAGACCGCTTTTTGGTTAGGTTGTAGGGGGCGGGAACTACCCGATACCCCGGCGGGAGCTTACCGTTGTGTTCTCCTTTCTTGGCTCTCTGGGTCATTCCCATTTTTACGTTATCGACAATCGTATTTCGTTCTGAAGGGCGAACTTCCCCATAGATGTGCTGGTGTCAAAGTTTTCCGAGAAGGAACGGAAGGTGAGGTTCTACTCTGGACTCGGCCCTCTCGACACTCCCTAACCCCCACCTCCGGATTTTACTAAAAAGTTCGCGCTTGAAACTAAACTCTAAATCGCGTCGGGTCTGATTTAAAAAGCAAAAACCCGAAATGGGCTCCGGATTTCGATTGATCAATGTATTTTTCTATATATTTCTTTGTAAGATCTTTTATTTATTTTTTAGATAAGAAAGTTAATAAATAGATGAAAGATCCATAGGATTCCTAATAAGATCATGCCAATTTTTTCCCGTTCTGATTTATACTTTTTTTTGTAAACGATATACAGGATTAAAATTGGCCATACAACAAGAAGCACATAACTAATCCCCACACAAATCACCCCAATACGAGTTATTGCTCAATATGTTTTTGTTGTATTAATGTATGTTAATGAGCAAACAAATGATGAGTTAGTATCAATAAAGCGAACGAATGAAATGCTTATTTTCGGAGCGAGGCATTATATCGGTGAGTGTATACAAACCATGTCATACTTGCTGTTAATAATGCCGACGAAATCAAAGCTGTAAGAACACTATATGTTTTCCAAACAAGTATCGTTGACCAATCCAATGCACAGCACATTATACACTGGACAATCGTAGCAATCAGCAAAATAGCTGTTACGATTATTCGTCTTTTTGTCATTGGTTGCCGCTTATTCGTTTTCCTTCTGCGTAATCCCAAGAGAAAGAACAGAACAGCCAATAGGCAAAGAATAATTGTGGCTGACGACAAAAAGATGTCCAAAAGCTGTGTGCCGCTTATTCCATAGGTCTGCGTCAGATTCCCGTCTAATATGTCTTTAACTTTTAGTACCATGTCTCTATTGATATTTGCGCCGTTGGTCAGCAAGCAGATGGCTGTTTGGTCATTTAGCAGTATGACCACTTCGGTTCCGAAAGCGGGATTGCCCCCTGGGTGCTCTATCCTCGTTTGGTTGGCGTTTACCGACCAGCCCGCCGCATAATACATGTCATTGACAGCCGGAACAGACAGATCACCCTGATGTGATTTTTCGATAACCGTATGGAATATTTCGGGTATGTCCTGCACCATCCCCATCTGTATGCCCATCCAACGCGCCATATCTTTTGTAGAGGAAATGATGTAGCCTGCGGGTTTATTCCCGGCATAATCCGGCGCGTTATATGGAGTTGTCATAAAAAAAGAAGAACGGTAGCCCTGTGCCAACTGTCCGGTGGCTTGAGCATCTTCTTTATATACATACGTCTGGTGAAGACCCAGTGGCTGAAATATCTGTTCCTTCATAAAGTCTTCATAGCTTTGTCCCGACACCATTTCAATAACCAGACCTAATACGTCATAATTAATAGTTCCGTAATTATACTGCTCACCAGGATAGAACGACAATTTAGAATCTACGAGCATTTCTACAGTTTTTTGCAACATATCCGGCGTATTGCCTTGTGGAATGTTTTGACTGTGATTGCCATTTGTTAAGCCGCTAGTATGGTGTAAAAAGTTATTGAGCGTCACACTTTGCATATCAACTTGTTTCCCCTGATATTTTAACGTAAACCAAGGCAAATATTTCTGGATAGAGTCTGACATGGACAGCAATCCTTGTTCCTCCAGCAGCAGAATACCCATGCCGGTAAAGGCTTTACTTACCGAAGCCAGCTCATATAGAGTATTTTCACTTGCCGGCAGTCCCTTTTCACGATCTGCGTACCCGGAAGAAAAGTAGAGCACTTCATTGTTCGCAAGTATGGAGATGGATATTCCCGGAACACCCGATATACGGCTTGCATCATTCAGCAATGTTTGTATGGAATCAGATTGCGAATCTGATAATGCATAACTTGGTGTTGCGAATCCGGTGAACAGTATAAGTAATGCAATCATAAAGACAATATTTTTTTTCATAATCTCTCCATTCCGAGAAAACTCCCGTACGGAAAATATAACCGCAGTACACCTTAAGGCCCTAAAGTGTAATAAGATCTAAGATCTATATTATGAAGCTTATTATTGGAAAATCTTATTGTATGTGAAGAATCATACGATATAAAAAATTAGATTGCTATTATAATCTTCCACTTATGTTAGGAACGATACATTGACTTTCATAGCCCCTCCCCCTCGGAGTTCTATTTTCTAAGCTTTCGGTGTAATGAAAAAGCGGCGATCCAAGACCGTAGTCTGAAGCTAACGATTTTATCATTGGAATGTGCAAAATGATTAATCCTCGTCCAAATGATAAATTAGTTGTACTACACCGGAGGAGAACGTTCGTGTACTAACGATTTTTAAATTCAACCTCTGTTTTATATCCACAAACAGCGGGTTTCCTTCTCCCAAAACAACAGGGTGAACAGATAATCTAAATTCATCAACAAGTCCTAAATTGATAAAAGTCGTAATAAGACTTGCTCCACCATATAGCCAGATGTCTTTACCAGGCTTATTCTTTAATTCATTTACTTTTTCAAGAATACTGTCATTTATGAATATTGCTTTTTTATCCGTCCCCTTTTGCGTCCTGGAAAACACATATTTCTCTTTACTATGAACCAATTCCCAAAATTCTTTTTCAGAATCCGTTTGTTCAATTTCCGGAGTAAATTCTCCCCATAAATCATAGCTTTTTCTTCCATATAAAATGGTATCAATTTGATCTAAAAAATGATTAAATCCCATCTCAGAGTCCATAATGCACCAATCAACTTCACCCTTTTTTCCTTCAATAAACCCATCTAAAGTAACAGCTAAATCTAAAATTATTTTACGTTTCATGAGTTGTTACTCCTTTCATTAATCTAACCCCCATTATAGACCTCATATATGTCACCTTATGTCATATTGGATATGGAGGTATGAATGTTGTTTCTAGGCAACAGATGTGGCCCGAACGTTAAACTCCTAACGGGTAACGATAGTTTATCCAAGTTCGTTCACGTAGAGGGTTAATGTTATAATGAAATCGTTTCATATTACATTAACAAACTAAGGATAGATCGAATATGAAATTAAAACGGACTTTTGCGAGCTTTTTGGAATTACAAAATAATGGAGGGTTATAAATGAAGTACTTTTACGGAGTATTATCTTTATTGGGACTCGTCTTGCCCTATTCGCAATTTATCCCTTGGATCGTGCGCAACGGCTTCGATTTGACTCTTCTATTTGAAGCCATAACCAGTACGCGTATCGGAGCTTTTGCATGGATGGATGTTTTAGTTACCGCGATCGTGCTTATGGGATTCATTCTGTTAGAAGGCACCAGAAAGAGAATGAAATATTTATGGCTGCCGATGGCAGGTACGCTACTGGTAGGTCCTTCACTGGGTCTTCCCTTGTTTTTGTTTCTTCGACAATTACACCTGGAGAAAAGCATTCTAAAATAACATCAAAGATGGGAAAAGAAACAGGGTTAGACGAATCAGTTTAAAATGTTCATGTGATATTTGATTTCTTCCGTTAACCGAATGGCCGGCCTGTCATGCAAGTTATCCTGCATCATCGCTTTCTAACAAGGAATAAAAATCATCGCGGTCTTCATCATCGAATTTGCCGATTGTCCGTACCCTGACAAATTCATGTCCGCCATTCATGTCTATTTCCTCGCCATACCTATTGTAGAGCGCGATCATATTGCCATCCCGATTCAACTCCATGTACCCGTAGCATTCTGCTTCGGGCGTTTTGTCGTAAAGGAGCATAAATCTGATTTTGTCCACTCTGTTCATGCAGAACCTCCTTTTCTGTCTACCCGTTCCCATTGCCTGAAGAGAATTTTACGTGAAACTGGATGATTTGGAAAAAGCGAAAATGCCTCTCGTTCTCGGAAATTCATTCCTAATTCGAAACTATTAGTGGGGCGCCCCCGTTTTTTCGCTCATTCACGCATTATCTCTTGACAGGATGGGGTTTGGGGATTATGATATCGTGCCGGTCAACTCAATGAGGTAATGATGATGAGGTTATCAAACGTTTTCACTATTTCAATGGGAGTGCAGTTCTACTCCTTTTCTAGGGTATAATACTAGTATAGAAACTTGTGTATTGAGACGGGTTCTTGAAGAAGGAGATCGTATGACATTTGAACAATTGCAGTTGATACCCCCTATTATTAAAGCAATAGCTAAGGAAAATTATTCGCAGCCCACGCCTATCCAAGAGCAGGCAATTCCCCCAGTGCTGGCAGGCCGTGACTTGTTTGGCTGCGCCCAGACAGGGACCGGCAAGACAGCGGCTTTCTTGCTGCCGATCATCCAACTGCTGAGTACACAGCAGGGTCCCCCGAAAGGCAAGCGTGTTATACGCTCACTGATCCTGACGCCTACGCGTGAGTTGGCTATTCAGATTTCCGACAATGCCAAATCTTACGGATGTTTCACGAATCTGCGCTGCGGCGTGATCGTGGGCGGTGTCACGCAGAGGGCTCAGGAGCAGTTGTTGGAGAAAGGAACGGACATTCTGATTGCCACGCCGGGACGGTTGATCGACCTGATGAACCAAGGGTTCGTTGACCTGCGTCACGTGCAGATTCTGGTGTTGGACGAAGCCGATCGGATGCTTGATATGGGCTTCATTCATGATATGAAGCGAATCATTGCCAAGCTGCCGGCCAAGCGGCAGACGTTATTCTTCTCTGCGACGATGCCGTCTGAGATCACGTCGTTGGTTAACACTTTGCTGAAGAATCCGGTGAAAATCGAGATTACTCCTGTTTCCTCAACGGCGGAGCGGATTAAGCAGATCCTTTATTATGTGGACAAGCCGAATAAACTGCCGCTGTTAATCGATCTGCTGCAGGATAAGTCGATCGCGAGCGCTATCGTGTTCACCCGTACGAAGCACGGTGCGGACCGGGTAGTTCGAGGCTTGACGAAAGCGAAGATTACTGCGCAAGCGATTCATGGCGACAAGTCCCAGAATGCCCGACAAGCGGCGCTGAATAACTTCAAAAGCGGTGCGACACGCTTGCTGGTGGCGACAGACATCGCGGCACGAGGCATCGACGTTGAGGAACTATCGCACGTTATTAACTTTAATTTGCCAAATATAGCGGAGACTTACGTACATCGGATCGGCCGTACTGGGCGTGCGGGCTTAAGCGGGATCGCGATTTCGTTCTGCGAGAACGAGGAGATTCCTTATCTGAAGGAAATCGAGAAGCTGACGAAGCAGAGAATCCCGGTGATTGCCGATCATCCTTACCCGATGATCCTTACGAAGCCGGAACCTGCGACGGTCACGGTGGACCGAGTCAAAGTCAATAGTGCGCCATCCAAGGACGATACTCGCGGACATAGCGGCGAGGCTGGCCGTCGCCGTAGACGGCGATCCAATGCTGGAAAGTAAGAAGGGAATAATATGATGATAAAAGTTGAACGCTTGTCCTTCTCATTTCCGCAAAAAGAACTTTATAACAACATTTCATTTACGTTAGAGGAAGATCAACATTGCGCTTTTATTGGAACAAGCGGCAGTGGGAAAAGTACATTGATTGATATCCTGATGGACCCGGAAAGATATCTTTTCGATGGCAAATTGGAAATGGACCCCGATTGCACAATTGGATATGTAAGTCAGTTCTCGGAACTGGACAACACCAAAGAAAAAACAGTGTTTGAATATATAGGAGAACGATTTATAGAGATTCAAAATGAAATTCAAGCGATTTGCACGGAAATGGAAACTTCATCGGATATAGAACCGTTATTGGAAAAGTATCAATTCGCTTTAGACGCATTTGATGCAATGGGCGGGGAAGATTTTGAAAGCAACATTCATAAGCAGCTAAATCTGGCAAACCTCATGAAGCGAAGAGATCATCAGGTATCCGACCTGAGCGGCGGGGAATTCAAGCTTATTCAAGTGATGAAGGAAATGCTTAACCGTCCCGACTTCATGATTATGGACGAACCGGATGTATTTTTAGACTTCGAAAACCTAAACGCGCTTAAAAAACTGATTAATTCCTACAAAGGAATGCTGCTGGTTGTTACGCACAACCGATATTTATTGAATCATTGCTTTAACAAAATGATACACCTTGAAAATAGGGAGATCCAAGAGTTCGATGGGCGGTATATGGAGTATAATCTCTCCTTGCTTCAGACAAAAATCGAGCTGCAAGAGCTCGCAGTCGCTGAACAGGATGAGAGTGAAAGAAACGAGAAAATCATCCATAATCTAAGGGCTATTGCAACTTATAATGCAGATGCCTCTAGAGGTAGAGCGTTAAAAGCTAGAGTTAGTTATCAAGAGAGGTTGGAAGCGCGTAGAATTAAAGCGCCCTTCGTTGAGATTAAGCAACCGAATATCCGTTTCGATATGGATAATGAAATGGAAGACGCCATTGTTGTCAAGGTTCATGATTATAGCGTTGCTTTTGACGAGCTGCTTTTAGACAAGGTTAGCTTTGAGATAAAAACGACGGATAAAGTGGCCATTATCGGTCCGAACGGTACCGGGAAAACGACTTTACTACGAGAAATCTTTAGCAATAATCATGATTCAATTGAAATAAATGCCGACGCTAACGTGGCTTACCTCTCTCAGCTCCAAGGCGAAATGCTCAATGATTCCAATACAATATTAGAAGAATTCATGGATACTGGGTTTAGCACTTATGATGAGGTTAGATCGTATCTTTCAAACTATGGCTTTGAAGGAGAAATCGTTAGTCAGAAGATAAAATCTTTATCCGGCGGGGAAAAAAACATCCTTCAATTGGCTAAAGTTTCTGCCAGTAGAGCGAACGTATTGCTTCTTGATGAACCGACAAGTCATTTAGACACCTATACACAAATCGCGCTGGAAAAAGCCATTGAAGACTATAAAGGCGCGATTCTCATGATTTCCCATGATTTCTATTCCGTTGTAAACGGTATGGATTATGTTCTAATCATTGAGGATAAGACGATCAGAAAAATGAGTATGCGAAAATTTAGACAGATGATTTATGCCAGTCATTTCGATAAAGACTATTTAGAAACGGAACAAAAGAAAAAAGCGGTTGAAATGAAAATAGAATTGGCTTTAAAAGATACTCAATTCGAACTTGCAAAAGGATGGGTTGACGAGCTGGAAGAGCTGATTAAGCTGCTGTAGATGGGGTGATCGCCATGAGCGTAATACGGTTGGAGAACGTCACGAAGAAGTATGAAGAGTCCATGATCTTCCGCGACATTTATTTTCGAGTGATGCAAGGGGAACGTATTGGCCTAATCGGACGGAACGGCGCCGGCAAGTCGACGGTATTTAAGCTCATCATGGGCAAGGAAGAGCCGACGTCCGGCAGAGTAGAAATAGATCCTCAGGTGCAAATCGGATATTTCTCGCAATTCTCGGAACTCAGCGGAGGCTTGTCCGTTCAACAAGAACTGGAAGCATGCTTCGAGCAGGTTGCCCTTATTGAACGAGAGCTGCAAGAGGTCGGAGATAAACTGGGTGCGGTTACCGACGATAGCGAGATGAATGCGCTGCTGGCAAGGCAAGCGGAGTTATTCGAGCAGATGGATCATCTCGATGGCTGGAACGTGTCCGTCGAGATTAATACGGTGCTTACGAAGTTGGGGTTCAATGAGAGATCCCGCAATCAGCCAATCGATGAGTTGTCCGGGGGATGGCGTAACCGTGCGGCGCTCGCGAAGATGCTAATCGAGCTGCCTGATGTCGTTCTGCTGGACGAGCCGACGAACTACTTGGATATGGAAGGGATTGCATGGCTGGAGCAGTGGCTGTACCGATTCAAGGGAGCCATGATTCTGGTATCGCATGACCGGCAATTTCTCGACAAGGTTGTCACGCGCACGATCGAGATCGAGAACTATCATTTTCAGGAATATGAAGGCAACTACACGGATTACGTCCGTAAGAAGAAGATGCGCAAGAAGGAGCTGGACCGCCAGTTCGAGTGGGAGGAAGAGCTGCTGCTCATGGAATCCGAGGCGATCGACGATCGCGCGAACCGGAAATCCGGTTCCAAGGACCGTCTCTCGCGGAAGCTGGCGGATAACAAGAAGCGGATAGAGCCGCATCCCGTTAACGTGCTGATTACCGATATCTACGAGAGGCTGCGCTTCCCCGACAAGCTATGCGAAGTGAAGGAGATCGGGCAGACCTACGAGGGCAGGCAGATCTTCGAGAACGTTAGCTTCGATATTCAGAAGGAAGATCGCTTGGTCATCGCGGGACCGAACGGAAGCGGGAAGTCCACGCTCATTAAGGCGCTTACCGGGCAGGAGAAGCCGGATTCCGGGGAGGTTGTCTGGGAGAAGGGAGTTAACTACGCCTATTTCAACCGGATGTGGGAGGAGCTTGATCCTAAGGATACCGTCAGCCACGCGGTGAATACGTATGGATTGGGACTGGACGCTCCTCGCAAAAAGGTGAACAAATTCCTGGCTATGCTGCAATTCTCGGAGGCGGATCTGAGCAAGGCGATCGGCAATCTGTCCGGCGGGCAGAAAGCTCGGGTGGCGCTGGCTAAGTGTCTACTCTCGGGTGCGGCCGTTATCATTTTGGACGAGCCGACCAACCATCTGGACCTCACGAGCATACAGGTGATGGAGCAAGCTCTGATCCATTTTCCCGGCGCAGTCATTACGGTAAGCCATGATCGTTTCTTTATCGATAAGATCGGGACCAAGATGCTGACCTTCGATCCGGTAACGGGAGTGACCGAACGGAGCTTGTAAGAGGGAAGCCCCTAGACGGTAGCAAGCAGATAACATAAGGGTTGAAAGGCGGTGACATACGATGCAGTATGGAAAAATAATCGGTAAAGGCAATACAGCTACGGTATATGAGTGGGAAGAAGGTACGGTGCTTAAGCTGTTCGTTAAGGGTTATCCCAAAAGTGCGATAGAAAGGGAGTTTCTTAACGCTAAAGCAATCAATGTTATAAATTTTGCAAAGCCCAAGGTATACGAAATCATTTGTATTGAAGAGCAGACAGGAATTATATACGACAGGGTGGAGGGGGAAACCCTGTTGAATTGGGTTTTGAAAACAGGCGACCTCCAAGAATGTGCCAAATATATGGCAAGGCTGCATAAGACAATTATTCAGAACAGCGTGAACAACGTACCGAGTTACAAAGAATTTTTAGAATCTAATATATTAAACGCTGCATCTGCTAATTTAATTGATCGAGAGAGAGCATTGGAAACCCTGGCTAAATTGAAAGATGGAGATACACTTTGTCATGGTGATTTTCATCCCGGTAATATCTTATTATCAAGCGGTCATACAATGGTTATAGATTTCATGAACGTATGCCATGGAGACTCCTTATATGATATTGCAAGAACTGTTTTCCTAATGGAGTACACACCAGTTCCACAAGATGCTGAAGATAGTGAAAGGTTACTGAGATTTAAGAAAACGTTAACTGATTTATATCTTGTGGAAATGAATGTTACCCGAGAAAGGATACAAGATTACCTATCTGTAATTATTGCCGCTAGAGTGGGTGAATGTCCTGAAGAGTGCCGGTGAGATACATAAAGGGATTTTATAACTTGGACGGAGAGCTTTGACTTTCCGTCCTCTTCTATGTTTAATTTCAAACAAGTTTATCCGTACCACGACGGGGAAAATTAAACCGCTCCAAATGCGTGCGGCCATCCGAATAGGTATGCACCGCCCGAATCCCCAGAGGCAGGTAGGCTTTTCCGCAAGTAATGAAAGAAGTTGTGCCTATTCCCCCATTGACAAATGAATGAATCGTTCATTATACTTGAGTAAGTTAATGAATGAACGAATCATTCATTATAACGAGGAGGAATTCTAAATGGACAGAATTCATCAAACAAATGATCAGAATGTAAGAGGAAAATATGTGGTGATTACCGGCGCGACGAGCGGAATTGGATTGGCGGCTGCCCGAGAGCTAGCTGCGAGAGGGGCGAACTTGGGTATTGTTGCGCGTAATACGACCAAAGCTAACGAGGTTGCGGATGGGATCCGGGCGACCTTCGGTAATCGGATCACGGTGGACGTCTTCATCGCCGACATGTCCTCACAGCGTTCGATCCGCCGCGCGGCAAACGAAATATTAGCGAAATGCCCCAAGATCGATATTCTGATCAATAATGCAGGTGCGATGTTTGTCGATCATAAGTTGACGGAGGATGGAATTGAGATGACCATGGCGGTCAATCATATCGCGCCATTCTTGTTAACGAGGCTTTTGCTTGATAGACTGATGCTGAGCGAACATGCTCGTATCATTACGACATCATCCCACGGCCATAAAATGGCTAGGCAAGGCATCGATTTCGACGATCTGAACGGCAAGCGTTATTTTGATTTTTTTGGGAAGCTGAAGGGCGGCCCTAACTTCCGATACGGCGAGTCGAAGCTGGCGAACATCTTGTTTACCACAGAACTGACGCAACGGTTGAAAGGCACGAATGTGACAGCGTATAGCTTCGATCCCGGACTTGTCGCCACGAATTTCAATCGGGACAACGGATGGATGGCCCGGATGACGACGAACGTAATGATGTGGTTCGCCAGAACACCCGAGAAGGGTGCAGAGACGTTGGTATGGCTGGCGGATACCGACAACAAGAACTTGGAGAATGGACGTTACTACGTCGATAAACGTGTGGGGACGCTGTCAGCACAGGCAAGAAACGTGGAAGCAGCGAAGAAGCTATGGGAAGCGAGCGAGGAGCAGATCCTGTTGTCGCAGGCTTAATGCGAGACTAACGTACGAAAAAGGAAGAAGGATAACCTATGCCAAGAATAGAAAAAACGCAATCTGAACAAGAACGCAAGGATCAGATCAAAAAGGCGGCGCTTAAGATATTTGCGGAAAAAGGTCTCGTCGGCACGAAAATGAGCATGATAGCGGAGGAGGCCGGGATTAGCCAAGGTTTATCGTACCGCTACTTCGCATCCAAAGACGAGATTTTTGCGCTTCTCGTGGAAGAGGCGATCGAGGAATCCCGGAAAGCCATTCGGGATATCGCAATGTTCTCCGGTTCGCCTCTTGAGCAAATAAAGGCGTTTACGCTTCAAATGTTGGATGAGAACCACAAGCTATATTTCCTGCTCGTTCAACAGGCGTTAACGTTGGAAGCCGTTCCGAGTAAGGCGAGGGAAGCCATCGAGAGGTATTCCCCACAGGAAACCATCGAACAGATTATCCCGATCTTTATCCGAGGGCAGCAAGAAGGAGTATTCTCGGAGGGCGATGCTTACAAGCAATTGATTCTATATTTTTCGGTAATTAACGGTCTTATACTTCAAGACGCCAAGGTAATCGGAATGGATTGGATACAGGAAGTCGATCGTCTGCTGAACATATTGACGAAATAGAGATCGTTGTGGTTAAGGAAGCTTTCCTTATCGGAACGAGATGCCGATTCACTAAAAAGGAGTTGATTCGTTTGTACGGATGGTTGCTAGTGTTGCATATATTCGCTGCGGTAGCAGTGATCGGTTCAGCCTTCATGGTGCCTATTATCCGCAGATCGGCCAAAACGACTGACCAGCTTCGCTTTATTTTAGATATTACGTCCAAGCTTGCCTTGTTTACTAAAATCGGCGGCACGGTACTCGTGCTGACCGGTATTTGGTTAATGTTTATTGCCAAAATGGGGCTCACTGAAATGTGGCTAAATCTCTCTATTCTATTATCGCTTATCTTAATTGTCACCATTGTCGGTTTGATCGAACCGCGTACAAAACGGCTCGCTCAACTCGCATCCGAAAGGCAAGGGCATGAATTATCCGCCGATGTCGGGCTGGCAATGCGGAGAATTTCGCCTATGGAAACGACTGCCCAACTGCTGTCCCTAGCGGTAACCGTACTAATGGTCATTAAGCCGATGTTTTAAACACCGGTGTAACGAGAGGTGCGGGACACTATAAGTGACGGCGGAAAATTAACGGACAGAATTTAAAATCCCCAAGTGTTGACATAAAACTTTACCCTATGCTAGCATACACTTAACTGATACGAACGGAGGGGTTACGTGTGTTAAACTAATTCTTCGATATTCTTTGCACAATTAATGAAATAGTGGTTTAAGGCTATTTTGTGTGCATAGTAATCGAAGAATGGTTTGCCTTCACGGTAACCCGATTTAGTTATATGTAATGGAGATCAGAGGTATCTCTGCTTTCCTTTCATATAGGCTGGATTTGAAGAAACTGTAATGAACCATATTGTGATCTATCCGGTGACTTGACTGCGAGTTATCCATAGGGGAATCACATTGTTGCGTTCATTTCCAATTTCTTATTCGATTACAGATGCACAGGCCAATAGCCTGTGTTTTTCTTTTATCTGAAGACATTGGAGGATTCCATATGAACGAACGATTAATCAAGATAGATGGAATTGAGATATGTACAGACAGTTTCGGGGAGTCAGCTAATCCGGCCATTTTGCTGATTATGGGGGCCCAGTCCTCAATGATATGGTGGGAGGAGGAATTCTGCCAGCGCCTGGCGGATGAAGGTCGTTTTGTCATTCGTTATGATAACCGAGATGTTGGACGTTCAACAACTTACGAACCGGGTCAGCCGAATTATACTTTTGAAGATATGGCGGATGATGCCGTTAGAGTATTGGATGCTTATAAGGTTGAGCAAGCGCATATCATAGGTATGTCCATGGGCGGTATGCTGACCCAAATGATTGCTCTGCGGCATCCGGAGAGAGTTCTAACGATTACCCTCCTATCAACGTCCAATTTTGCTCCGCATCTCCCCCCGATGGAAGAGAAGGTTATGGAATTTTTCTCGAATATGGGGGCAATAGATTGGACAAACGAACAATCGGTAGTCGGGTTCGCGATTGGCAGATCAAGGATCCTCGTAGGTTCAAAGCATCCCTTTGATGAGAACAAAGTTAGTGTATTGACTAAAAAAGAATTTACAAGGAGCAAAAACCCGGCTAGCATGACTAATCACGCCTTGCTGTCAGGCGGAGAGTCCTATCTGGCCAGAACAAGGGAAATCGACGTACCCGCTCTGATTATACACGGTACGGAAGATCCCATTATCCCTTATGACCATGGAAAAAATCTTGCTAACGAGATTCCAGGTTCGGTGTTACTGGCCTTAGAGGGGACTGGGCATGAACTTCATTACGATGACTGGGATATTGTAATTGATTCTGTTGCAAAGCACACTTCAATACAAAATTAGTTAACTAAAGACGATTGAATCACCGATTAGGCCGCCGAATACTTCGGTGGCCTTTCCGCACTTGCATGCCGTTAAATGAAGAGCTTCCTATAGATATCTAAAGTAGCCCATCACGCTAATAAGGGATGATAGTTTGAATAACAGTGGAAGCAGAGGCCATTTGCCGCAGTAACTGAGAAGAAAGATTATCAAGATGACAGCAAAGTAGAAGGACAATTCAACGAAATCTTGAATTTTTTATTGATATTCTATTTTTCTAAGAGGGGTTAACTAATGGTGTGGAAGAACTATATCAAATCCATATCGGAAGAGTATTTTTATAGAGATCCGGCAAACGATGTGGAATTGGCACTAATTAAAGAAAAGCTTAATGTGGAGTTGCCCGAGGAGTTATTGCAATTATTTCAAGAATCAAATGGAGTGTTCGATGAATATCAGTGTCCATTAATTTGGTCCATTAACCAAATCGTAGAGGATAACCTGCATTATCGATCTGAAGAATATAAGGGCAGATATATGCCCTTTGATCATCTTTTGTTTTTTTCTGATGCGGGAAACGGCGACTTATTCGGCTATGCCATATTAAATGGGGTGATTCAAACGAACAGAATCTATGTTTGGAATCATGAAGATGATAGCCGTTCTTGTGTTGCGCCCTCTTTGAAATACTTTATTAAAGGTTGGATTACTGACGAGATTTCTATTTAAATGGAAGATCACAAAGATGAAAGGCTGCTGGATTAATCGGCAGCCTGTTCAACGGGTAGGATGAAACTTTAATGAAGTCCGAATTCGTTAAAAGGGCTTAAACGGCGAACGAGGTAACCTCGAACAGAATGCCGTCAAGCGCTTTGAAGTAGAGCGTGTAACCTCCACGCATCGACTTCGGACTATTTTCCTTGCTAGCAAGTCCCGCAGACATAAGCTTAAGGAAAAATTGATCCACATCTTCCTTCGTATCCACGTAGAACCCGACATGGAACCCCTCGGGATAAATCGGATTCTCGCCTCGTAAGGCCACCAACTGGCTTAAGACGAGCGTAAACCCCGCCTGGTCCTTCATAACTGCAATCGCGTCACCTTTCCGATCTGCAAGCTCAAAACCGAATATATCAGCGAAAAAGGTAACTGCCTCCGACATATTGTTTACGCACAAGTTCAGATGGTTTAGCTTCATTTTTTATTCCCTCCGTTATTCTAATGGTATTAGATTAATCTAATGGTATTAGAATATGCTTCTATGCTATACTTGTCAAGTGAAAGGGTGAGCCCATTGGCCAGGAAAACTCGTACAACCAATACTCCGCTGGACCAGACAAGAATTATTCAGACCGCGTTGCAATTGCTGGACGAGATCGGCCTCAAGGAATTAAGCATGAACAAAATCGCGAACAAGCTACAGGTGAAAACCGCGTCACTTTATTATCATATCCAAGACAAGGACCAGCTGATGGGACTGCTGGCCGATCGAATAAGCAGCTCTATGGAGTGGCCGGAGTCGTCCCTATCTTGGAGGGAGCAGCTTGGGCTCTGGGGGGAGTCTTTCCGTAAGGTCCTTCTCTCACACCGGGATACGGTGGATCTTTTCAATTCCAGTATAGCCTCGGGCTATGATCGCCTTAAGCAGGTAGAGAGGCTATACGCCCTATTGTCATCTATCGGTTTCCCGGACCAGCAGGTGCCATGGGTAGCTTCAATTTTGAAAAATTACGTGCTCGGATTTGTAGGAGAAGAGGTAAGGCTGCGGTTAAATGTCGAGCAGGGTGCCCTCTCGAGTGCGGAGCTAAGCGAACGCTATAACCAATATTATAGTCAACTGCCGTCAGAGGAGTTCCCTACGGTAATCCGCCTGGCTTCGTACACGACGAACTCCGATTGGGCGAAGGAGTTCGAGTTCGGACTTAATGTTCTGACTGAGGGGCTAGCGGCTAAGCTTCAGTAGAATTTACATTGGATACCTACACGGATGAGTTTAATTAGAGCCGTCTTTACCTTTTAGTTACACAAGGCAGGGTTGGACTGTCTGATCAGCCGACGAAATTTGATAAACGATACGACCCTCCATGGAATAAGGTATCCAAAAGCTACCATCATGAATAATGTCATTAAACCTTGGGGGTCCATGTCGGATAACTCCTGGCGAAGAGCAAATCGTATGATCAATATACCGATGAAAGCCGCAATAAATCCCCAATTTTTCTGCGCATATATCAGGTTGTCTTCTCTTACCTCGTAATTGGTGGTCCAAATCAATGGGATCGAAAACACGATGCCGAGTCCAAAGGCTGCCCCAACAGCCCAAGCTGGCTCATTCAGGTTAAATAGAAGTGTGAATCCAGGAAGTGTGAATAACAGAGGAATCAACAGTCGAATTCCACTGCCTCGTATTGGACGGTACATGCTTCGCATTCTTCTCCATAATACCAAAGCGGCTATTGCAGCGATCATTACATAAATGGAGCTTCCATTCATTTTCGTTCACCTCATATGTTGGATACACTTATATTACTTACTTTTACATATCCACGAGTAGTGACAGCAGTCATTAACCCGAATGACCAAAGTCATATTGTAGCATTCCGGATGGCAAGGCTGCATGGCCGGAATTAGTGCTTTGACAAAGGTTGTCTGCGCCAATCCTCCGCAGTATCCTGGGTTCAAATGGAAACAAGGCGGTGGCTCTGGCATTGTTAGGAGCTGATGTCACAGTGGTGGACTTTTCCTCAGAAAATAAAAAGTATGCCTTGGAACTGGCGAAAGCTTCAGAGGTCCAGATACAGTATGTTTTGTCCGATGTACTTATGAGCTGTTAGAGTTGTCGTGGGGGGAATGGAAGCCAGTCATTTTGCTTCAACTGATTTCCAACGGCACACCATATGAGGACATCGATTGCGACCTGTACGGCTTTTTTTTGCTGTGCCTTGTTTCGCTCTGTTCTATTACGTAATCCATGCAAACCCAAGCCCCTATGTGGACTTGGGTTTGTTTTTTATGGCTAACACGTTTGGCTATGTAACAATCCTTGTAGAAAAGGAGAGGAAAGCACGAAAAAGAAACTTAATGAAGAAAGAATGTCGATTAGCGGTTTATTTGTTCGTTGTGTTAATAGCGGTAAATCGACCGCACAGCCGAAAGGATGGGTATGAAAATGGGGAAAATCATCATGCAGCAATTCATTACGTTGGATGGCGTCATGCAGGCGCCTGGCGATCTCAATGAATTCGAATATGGAGGATGGCAGCTGCCATATGTCGGCGAGGAGCATCTAACCTTAATTGTCGAGCAAGCCTACGCGGTTGAAGCGCTCCTCCTGGGGCGTAGAACATACGAGAGTTTCGCGGCAGCATGGCCTTCGGCGACCGGCATGCGAGGGTTGGCCGATCGGATGAATGGCATATCGAAGTTCGTGGCTTCGAGAACCTTGAGCCAAGCGGATTGGAATGCCACCATCATCCACGGTGACGCGACCGAAGAAGCAGCGAAGCTCAAGCAGGAGCTTAGAGGAGACTTGCTGGTCGTCGGCAGTGGAGATCTAGCACAAACGCTGATGAACAATCATCTCATCGACGAATACCGACTCTGGGTCCACCCTGTAATCTTAGGTCGTGGACAACGGCTGTTCAGAGGGGGAAGCGAGAAGGCTGCTATGCGTCTCATGGATTCCAAAGCGCTAAAATCAGGTGTCACGATTCACACCTACCAGCCCGAGATAATGAATTAAAAAAATTTTGCGAGTGTGTCGAAATTGCCGTTATCGGTTCGTCGTATAAGTAGAAGGTCAAAATATCTGCCCGCGAGGGAATGAGAGGAGAAGAAATTAATATGATTACAAACAAGCGGCATATGAAGGGGATTCGTCTGCTTCTGATGTGCGGGGTTGTTTCAGCGCCTTTGTTCTACCTTGCAGCCATTATTCAATCGTTTACCCGTATAGGATTCGATATTAGACGGCACGCCATCAGTACCCTTACATTGGGGGATGTGGGATGGATTCAAAGCGCTAATTTCTTCATTACAGGATCGCTTGCTGTATGTGCAGCGATTGGAGTGTGGCGTCTGCTGCGCGGGCGAATGGGAGGCACGTTAGGGTCGTTGCTCATTGGAATCTATGGGATTGGCATGATCCTGGCAGGTCTGTTTCGTCCAGATCCTGGCCTCAGCTTTCCCCCAGGTGCCCCTGCGGAAATACCGACATCGATGAGCGGCCATGCAGCACTTCATTCCGTGGCGTTCTTTACAGCCTTTATTTGTCTAATTGCAGCAGGCATTGTTTTTGCACGTCGGTTTGCTGCACAAGGCGAGCGTGGTTGGAGTATCTATTGTATTGCTTCTTGTATTGTTGCGCCTGTGCTTATCATGATTGGCTCGAGCATCGCGAGTTGGATTGGCGTTATTATGGGGTGCGCCGGAATTGTTGCTTTCGGTTGGGTTTCGGTTCTTGCCGCTAGACTACGTGCTGAAGCTCTTGTAGCAGTATAACCCAGACTAAGAGGATTATAGATATTACTACTCTAAAGGAGCGTATAAAGTATGAATCAGGAAGTAACCGATTTTATCGAGGCGTTAAAAGAACCGTGGCACAAGGAATTTTCCGTCTGTCTGCGTGAAGTGGTTCACCAAGCGATTCCCAATGTACATGAGCGTATTCAGTATAAGAAGCCTCACTTTTTGAAAAATGGAAAATATGCTGCAGCTATCTCGACAGCGAAAGAAACCGTTAGTTTCACCATTTTTAATTGTTCAGAGTTAACATTCCCGGAGGGCGTGTTCGATGGCCCTGCGGAAAGAAAAACATTGAAGCTGCGTAAAGAGGATACGTTCGATTCAGAACAATTGGTGTCGCTGCTCAGACAGGCTTCAAACTCGCTGTAGCTGTAAATGCGCTGCAGGCAAAGTTGCGATAGACGGAATTTGGTAATCCCGGCACACATGTATAGCGCTAAAATATTATGAAGAAATTCCATTTTTACAAGACTTCTGGGGCGTGACGATTATAGGAGCAAGCACTATTCTGATGCCTGCCCTCAAGTTTGAGCCAATCGAGTCCGCCGTAATTCGGTTTAGACATGAACTCGGCTGCCTTTGTCCAGAAAAGCGGTAACGATGAACCCGTTCCTATTATTACCCGATAAGAGGAACCGATCGCATTCTTCAAGGGGAATGATCGTAGAAGTCCCCGTCTCCGCCGCTACATAATAAATCTCCGCGAATGACCGCTCATCCTCGAAGATAAGGTGGTTCTTTTCGTAGGGATAGGCTTCAAGCTTATCGATATACTCTTCCAGGCACCAATCGTTCCGCTCCATAATTTCCGAGTGAGGATAGCCCAGATAACGGAAATGCCACAGCTCGCAAGAAATTAGTGTTAGGGACTCCTTGCCTTCCTTATAACGCTGGACAAACCCATACCGGGCGGCAAGCTGCTTAAAGCGCTTATAGACGCCGCTATCAGGGAATGACGGGGCGATGAAATCCACATCCTTATTCCGCTTGCCGACGTCGATAGCCAGCCCCGTCTGATGTTCGCTTCGATCTGGCAATGCGACATAACGTGCGGTGTATTCGGCCCCATTAGCAGCTAGTGAAGATTCATAAATCTCCTCTTGCTCTATTTTTGTTCTATAGCCGCTGACAGCGATAATTTCGTTCATTCCCTGACAAGCCTCAAGCAGATTCGCCAAATTCCGCAAACAGGTTCTATCTAGCCGCATTCCGTCGTGCAGCGTATGGATAGCCGGAATCGTGCTAAGCGGCAACAAACGGTCGAAAGAACTCGTCTGCCGAATGGGATGCTCGCGATTGATCAAGACCAGATGTCCTTGGTGGATTTCGGAATTAGCTATTTGTACGGTGGAGTACGTCAAATGACGGCCTGTTCGACTTCGCTCCATCTGATTTGGTTGTCCCATTTTGCGTGATCCTCCTCGGTATCTGTATAGATTCTTGCAACTCTGACGCCAAGCGAAGCGGAGATTTCCTGTGCCACGATTCCGATATGGGCGGCAAGCTCCGCAAACGTAATGCGCTGCTCGCCCTGAAGTCCGATCAAGGTTACAAGAGTACCCTCTGAGCACGGTCCCGGAAGCTTGACCATCAGCTGGTCCATGCAGATTTTGCCGACAATCGGGGCGCGCCGACCTTCAATCAGCACCTCCGTGCCTTGCATCCGCTGCGTCCAACCGTCGGCATAGCCGATCGGCACCGTTCCGATCCATTCGTCCTCTTCGGCATGGTACGAATTGTCGTACCCGAGATATTCGCCTTTGGCCAGCTTCTTCACGTGGACCAGACGGCTATGCAGGCTTATAGCCGGCTCCAGCTTGACGGATCGAACGAGCTGCTCTGGATAAAAGCCATACATCGCCGCTCCGATCCGAACCATATCCATCGCCAGATGGGGGAACCTTAGCGCCGCGGCGCTGCCCGCGCAATGGTAATGCCGGATCTTCAAGCCGGACGAAACTGCCCATTCCTTCATCTCGACGAAACGAGCGGTCTGCCTTTCCAGGAAAGCGGTGTCTGCCTGACCTGCTGTCGCGAAATGGGTGTAGAAGCCGTCCACTTCGACGTCCTCCGCGCTCAGCCACGGAACGAGCTCTTCCCATTCCTTCCTCGACCGAATGCCGATCCGCCCGAGTCCCGTATCCAACTTCACATGAACCCGAAGCTTCCCCGCCGAAGAGTAAGGCTTAAAGGCACGGGCCTCGGCAAACCAATGGGCACTTGTGACGGTCAGTATCAAGTCGAGCTTCAGCGCCAGTGGCGTCCGTTCCGGTCGAATGGGGGTCAATACGAGAATCGGCAGCTTCATGCCGGCATCGCGAAGCCGAACCGCCTCTTCCAGATAAGCGACCGCCAAATAATCCGCCCCCGCCTGTTCGGCCGCCGCAGCCGACTCGAGGTCGCCGTGCCCATACCCGTTCGCCTTCACGACGGCCATCAGCTTGACCGAATCCGGCAGCGACTTGCGGATTTTCCGCATATTCTCGCGAATGCGGCTCAGACTGATATCGGCCCACGTGTCACTTAGCATTCCGACCACCTCGCTCATCTGGCTCAACTTGTTCACCTCGCATAGCGAATCGTTTGTTTGGCTTCATGACGGGCAACGGCATGACCAATCAGCTTCTCGATCAGCTCGGAATAGGAAGTTCCGTCGGTACGTTCCCACATGACCGGATACATGCTGAAATTCGTAAATCCGGGTAAAGCGTTAATTTCGTTGAGGAACCATTCGTCATCTCCGTCAAGGAAGAAGTCGACGCGGGCGAGGCCCTCACAGCCATGGGCTTGGTAGGCCAAGATGGCCAGTTCACGAACTCGCGAGGTCAGGCCGTCCGCCAGCTTGGCGGGAATCGACATCGCCAGCCGCTTGTCCATGTACTTGGTTTCGTAATCGAAGAAAACGTGATCATGGATGAACTCGCCGGGCAACGATGCCAGGGGCCTTTCATTGCCGAGGACGGCTACTTGAATTTCCCTGCCGTCCACTTCGCGCTCGATTACGAGCTTCTTATCGTAGGAGAACGCCTCGCCGATACCGGTTAGGAGCTCCACTTGGTTTGTACACCTGCTGATGCCGATGCTGGAGCCTAGGGAAGCCGGCTTCACGTAGCAGGGATATCCAATACGATTCTCCACTTCACTCAGAATCGCTGTCTTATCCGATCTCCATTCTTCGAATCGGCAAGCCATAAATTCCGTCTGTCGAATGCCCGCTTGGGCCAAGACCTGCTTCGACATCGCCTTGTCCAAGGTAAGCGCGGACGACAGCACGCCGTTCCCGACGTACGGAACGTTCAACAGTTCCAGCAGGCCTTGCACCGTGCCGTCTTCCCCGTTAGAGCCGTGCAATAGCGGCAGAACGACTTTGGGACCGGGCAAAGCCATCATGCCCGACAGGATTTCGCCGATGGACCGAGCCGGGTCGCGAAGCTCGGGCTGCGTAATTAACCGTTCGACCGTCAATCCCTCCTTGGAAAGTTGGCCGGGCGTGCACCACAAGCCGTCACGCGTAATGTAGACGGGATAAGCATCGAAGCGGCTTTCGTCAATGGAATGAAGGACCGTAACCGCTGTTTTTAACGACACTTCGTGTTCGACGGATTTGCCTCCGTACAGAACGTATAGCTTTGTTTTCATATCGATAACCCTCCAGGCGGAACTCTTGTCCGTTGCTCTACCTTCAAGATACCGCGGATGGCCAAGAGAGTTCGTAAAAGATCATAAAGGAAATCTTAAGAATTCCTTATTTGTGAATACGGGCGGTCGGTTGCGAAGACTATTTCTGATAAACTATAGCCAAATTAAAATAAAAACCGGAGAGATCCCATGAATCCCATTAAAATACTGATCGCTGACGACGATTTTGAAATCGCCCAACTGATCAAAATTTATTTGAATAACGAAGGATATCAGGTGCTCACGGCAAGCAACGGCCGCGAAGCCATGAATTTGATCGCCAAAGAATCCATCCAATTGATTATCCTTGACGTCATGATGCCGGAGATGGACGGCTTGGAGGTCGTGCGGGCGGTGCGCGCGGAGCACGGTATTCCGATCCTGATGCTGAGCGCCAAAACCGAGGATATCGATAAAATTTTGGGGCTCACGACAGGGGCTGACGATTATATGGTCAAGCCGTTTAATGCCCTCGAACTGATCGCCAGGGTGAAGTCGCTGCTCCGCAGGTCCATTTATTTGAATGTGCAGATCCAACAGGCACAGGATCAAGACGAAATTCAGATCCATTCCCTGAATATAAGCAAGAAATCGCATATGGTTACGGTGGAGGGCCGGAACGTTAATTTGACGTCGACAGAGTTCGATATTTTGTATTTTCTGGCAAGCCATCCTGGACAGGTGTTCAGCGCGGAGGCCATATTCGAAGCAGTGTGGAAGGACAAGTTCCTGGAATCCACGAACACCGTTATGGTTCATATCAGCAAGCTTCGCGATAAATTGGAGAGCGAGCTGGGTGGTGTCAAGCCGATCCAGACCGTATGGGGAGTAGGATATAAAATTGATCCGTAAACCGTGGAAGAGTCTGCGTTTCAAAATCCTGTACTTAATCGGCTTAAGCGCGTTGGCGTCCGTCATGACGGCTGGCTTCCTCGAATTGATCGCGGCCGCGGCGCTCAAATACGATATTCCTTACCTCGGATCGCTTTTGCGGCTGATGTGGGAAGAGTTCGGAATTCCGCTCCTCTTTACTTCAGCCTGCCTTTTGCTTTTTATTTTCTACTTGTTCGTTCTCAGTCGTTCAACCATTCGTTACCTGATGGAAATCTCGCAGGGAATCGAACGGATCGCCGCGGGGAATTTTGATTACCGCTTTCCGATTCGCAGGGATGACGAGCTCGGGGTATTGGCGGAAAATATCAATACAATGACGGCACAGCTGAGGCTGTCTATCGAGGAGGAACGGCGTGCCGAGCGGACGAAGGTCGAGTTGGTCACGAACGTTTCTCATGATCTGCGCACGCCGCTGACGTCCATCGTCGGGTATTTAGGGCTGATCGAAGAGGATCGCTACCGGGACGAAGTGGAACTGAGGCATTACACTCGAATCGCATACGAGAAAACGATACACTTGAAAACGATGATTGACGATTTGTTCGAATTCACGAGGACGAGCGGCGGAATGGGGCTTCGATTGGCCCCGATCAATCTCGCCCAGATGCTCGCGCAATTGGCAGCGCAATTCCGTTTGCAATTTGAACAGGCGGAGATGGAGTGCCTCTTAACTCTCCCCGATCATCCGAACATCGTAGAAGCAGACGGGGATAAGCTCGTCCGTGTCTTCGAGAACTTGATCGTCAACGCGATCCAATACGGAAAGGATGGCAGGCAGGTCGATATCGCGTTATCGAACAGCGACTCTGGGCAAGCCGTCGTGGAGATTACGAATTACGGAGAGCCTTTGCCGGCATCCGTTATTCCGTTGTTATTCGAACGGTTTTATCGCGGCGAGCAATCCCGTTCGCGGAATACGGGCGGCTCGGGACTCGGCCTCGCGATTGCCAAGAACATCGTTGAGCTGCATAATGGAGCGATTTCCGCAACGAGCGTCCAAGGGAGAACCACGTTTACGGTGAGGCTTCCCCTTAAAAAATAACGGAGGCAGCTTGTAGACTTTTCGTCACAGTGGCTAATAACGCGGCGGAATAGCTTCTTCGATGCGGGACATTCTCGGAAGCCATAGCACCGTAAGGATGGTCGAACACGATTACGAAATTCATGGCGGAGCACCTCTTCTCGTCTCTTTTTGTTTTCAAGAAACAAAATTGTTTTATTTGAAACCATAATATGTTTTTGTTTTCTCGTTGTCAATAATGTTTCCTGGAATTATTTAATTCAGGCCAATTGCTTGCTATACTGTAACAAAAGAAACGACAGGAGAAACGGAAAGGGGGGCGAAGGATGTCCCGCACAAGGGTAGACGCAAACGTTGAACAAGCGTACTTGATCACGGAGATGATGGACCAAATCGGTGTCATACAGAAGCGATTCCAGGCTGAAGGAGAGGACGAGGAAAGGCGTTGGATGATGGCGCGCACCTCGGATGAGGATGTCATCGCTTTCCTAAAAGAAGCGACCATCCTTATGCTGCACATCGTGGACGCGATCGGGGAGTCAACGGTAGTGAACGGCATTACGATCTCCAAGCGTTTCGGTATCCCGAGGGGCAGTGTGTCCAAGATTACAAGGCGATTGTCGGAGCAAGGAATCGTTCAAATCGAATCACTCCCCGACAATAAGAAGGAAGTCTTGTTCCGTTTAACCCCGATGGGGCAAAAAGTCTTCAATCTCCACAATGAGCTGCACATTCATATCGAAAGCAACGTTCGTGAATTTCTGGGCCGTTATGACCTCGAACAGATGCGTTTCCTCTTGGAATGCATGAAGGATACGGCGAACATGTCATGGGTTCGATTTGATGAGGGCGTTGACGTGCAGGAAGAGAATCCGGTTTTGGGGGAATCACGGACGACGGATCCGGTTGATCAGGCAGCTGGTGAAGTAAGCCAAATTCTGGACATGTTGCGGCGATTGGACTCGACAAAGCTTCGAAAGATCAAGGAACTGATCCGCATTGCTTTCCTTGAGGATTGACGAAGCCATTTCGGCATTCGCTCTGCAGATGATAATACGATGAACCCTACCACAAGTAAGATGAAAGCAGAGGGTAAGCTTGGGGGAGAGCATGAATATTAACGATCTAATTGCTTCATGGAATTATGCGAGCTGCAAAGTCATAGATATTCGTCGCATCACGATCAAGGCTGGCGACTCCATTCGTTCCTATCGTGTTCCCTCAAGTTTATTTCTCATGTCGATTCGCGGTAACGCTACAGTTCATCTGGGACAAGATGTTTACGATATGCAGCATTTTACTGTGATTCATGCGGGTAAAGGTAACGTGCTTGATATTGACGCAGGTATGCAAGATCTGGATTATTATAGCATCTATTACAAGGGCGGCGTACAGCCACTGGCACCTTCCGATATCGCCTCTCGTTCCTTTGATCTTTCTTACAGTATAACACCGAATAATCCGATGCCCCTGTACCGGATTGTGAGTGAGATGGAAAAAGAGTGGGGAAGGTCTAACACCCTTACTCGGCTTCGCGTAGGAGCTTTATTTTATCAGTTCGTGTATGAGTTGCTGCATCAACTGCCAAAACAAGGTTTGAACTCTAAGAAACGTGATTTGGCGACTCAAATTGCGACGATTGTTCATGAGAATTATGCAGAAGCGATGACGTTGGAGACGTTATCGGAAAGTTTAAACTATAGCGTTTCCCATTTGTCTTCTTACTTCAGATTACGTACAGGGATTAGTCCAATCGATTATTTAATAAAAGTTCGGATCGATCAGGCAGCAAAACTATTGCTTGAAACGGATGCTACGTTAAAGGAAATTGCAGCCGGTGTGGGGTATCATGACCCGAGTTATTTTAGCAGATTGTTCAAAAAGCACAGAGGGGTCTCTCCCATACGCTATCGAGAAGTGAATGCAAAAGAGCAGAAACAAGTAGATAATCCTTCTATAAACGTGGAATTCTCCATTGTCTCGTCAGAGCTAGTTCGCTACGCTGATGATATTGATAATTATTATCATCACGAAGGTGATGGAGAGGAAGATTTATTCATGTTTAAAGACTCAAGGACTACGCTAGTGTCCGCATTGCTGCTAAGCTTCATTTTGTTGCTTAGTGCATGCGGCACGAACGACGCAAAAGAGACTGCTGCATCACAGCCAAGTCCAAGCGATGCTCCCGTTTCATCCGAGCAGCCACAGACTAAACTTGTTCAAACCATTAACGGCGAGATAGAAATACCTACTCAGCCTAAACGAATCGTTGCCGGCGAGTATCTTGGAAGTCTCATAGCGCTAGGTGTAACGCCCGTTGGAACATCCGATCATCATATTAAGAATCCATACTTCAATCAGTATTTGAAGGATGTAGGGAATATAGGTGACGGAAACGGCAACGTAGAGAAAATTCTATCGCTTAAACCGGATTTGATTATTATGGACGATTTTTATCCTGAGCTAAATGAGCAGATGTCCAAAATCGCCCCTACTGTGGTAATACCCTATGCTTCTCTAAAAACGGTGCACGAGGAAATCAGTTTCTTCGGCGAACTGCTGGGTCAAGAAGAAAGGGCCAAGACTTGGCTGAATGAGTATGACAAGCGTATCGCTATTGCTAAAGAAAAGGTGTTGAAAGTCATTCCCGCGGACAGTACATTTTCGGTTATTCAGCTAGATGAAAAAGAAATAATGGCTGTTGGTGCAGACTTCGGAAAAGGCGGTCAACCGATCTATAATGGCTTCGGATTTAAACCTCCCGCAGATGTTGCGGCCGAAATGGCTGACCCCGGTTGGGCGTCAATCTCTGCGGAAGTGCTGCCAAAGTATGCGGGAGATTATATTATCCTGACATCGGACTCGAAAAAGTTGGATGAACTGAAAAAGGATCCAATTTGGAATACGCTTCCGGCAATAAAAAATGATCGAGTGTTCTTATGGACAAGCGACCGTTCCGGATATTGGGACCCGATAGCTATTCTGAGTCAAACAGAAGAGTTAGCTGAATGGCTAATAAGCCGCTAGGAGCCGGAAGGAAATAGCGGTAAAATGGAATACGAGAGCAGGGAGACCACCAAGATTACTTCTAAGGGGTCTCTTTTTCGTAAGCTCCAAGGAAGGAAGCGCTATCCATGATCATCGCTGTTGATGTATATTATGAGGAAAATAGAGCGAAATCGGTGGGGGTAATTTTTCAACGCTGGGAAGATTCTAAACCGCTTGAAGTCATCACGTCCTATACGGAAATCCCACACGAATACGAAACGGGCTTTTTCTATAAACGAGAGCTCCCTTGCATACAGGAGCTGTTGAAGCTTACAGATATAAACCAAGTACATACCCTTGTTGTGGATGGCTATGTCTATTTAGACAATGAGCAGAAGCCCGGGCTCGGACATTATGTTTACACAAATTATTTAGGGGAAATTCCAGTGATCGGCGTCGCCAAAAATGCTTTTCACAACAACGAAGCACTTGTCAGAAAGATTTACCGAGGCAGCAGCTCGAAGCCTTTGTATATAACCGCTGTCGGCATGGAGTTAGAAATCGCTGCCGAGCACATACAAAGCATGTACGGAGAATACCGATTTCCGCATTTGCTGAAATTGCTAGACAAGCAAACGAAGGAAGCCTGGCTATAACCATCAGGGGGATTCAATATGTTGTTTTGGAAGAAAGAAACGCAACTTGATCGAATAAAAAAGAAGCTCGAACAGGCCATGCGCAAAGATACGTCTTTGAAGGTGTTTGGAGCATCCTCGCACAAATATAAGGTTAATGAAAAGCTTACAGAAAAAGAGCTTGCGGACTGGCAAGCAAAGAACCGGGTCACGCTCCCGAAGCCGTATACGCAGTTTTTGACGAAAGTCGGAAATGGAGGTGCCGGGCCGTATTACGGGATGTATTCGATTGAAAAGGCCGCTTCCTATACCGATAAAAATGCACTTGCGACAAAATGCGTTCTACACCCCGGAATGACAAAAGAGGATTGGAACGTTCTGGTCGAGCCCCTGATTAATGATGAGGATATCTCCGACCCGGAATACGACGCGGTCCGCAATAGGGTGCTGGGTGGAATGTTGTGCATCGGCACACAAGGCTGCGAATACGATATGTATCTCGTACTTGAAGGGGAGCATAGGGGAAAAGTCGTCTACACTTCAGATTTTTATCCAGACCATCCCTTTTTCTTTGTCTATGAAGACAACTTCCTGGACTGGTACGAGCGCTGGCTGGATGAAGTTATACTGGATTACGACATCGCATGGTTTGGCAGCAGAATGCCGGGCGATGAAAATGCGTTGATTCAGGTTTATCAAAACGCCCCTGACGAAGAAATCAAATCAAAAGCGCTTGATGGAATGTTCAAGATCAAGAAAATCTCACAGTCAACCATCGATTTTTTGAGAAACGCGGCTGATCGTGGACAAAAAGATCGCACGACAGCCATTCAGCTGATCTGCAAAACCTCTGTTGACGCGGGGAGAGACTATCTTCTGGAGATGTTGCATTCGGATAGCGAAGAGGATTTATTGCAAGCCTTACAGATCCTGAACGGGTACGGTAAAGCTGTTGATTTAGCGGAATTTATAGAAGCGATATTGGAAAATCTCCACAGGATACAAGACCCGGAAACGTTACGCCATGTGGGGTATGTTTTGGAATCTTCCGGCGCGATTACACTTCAAAACTTTGCGCCCTTTTTGCGCCACGCCGACTCGAATATACGAAACGCCGCCATCTATGCCACACGCAGCTGCGATGACAAATCGAAAGATTGGGAGATCATTGAACAGATGTTAATGGGCGGCGACAAGGAGGTTGTGAAAAACTCTATTCTATATTGGGGCATTATCCCTCATGAGAAGTTATTGCCATATTATAGAGCTGCATGGCCCGAATATAAAGATAACCCTAATTTCAGGGACAAATTTATAGATTGTTTGAAAGAATTAAATTTGGCGGATGATTATTTTGACAATGGCAAGAATGCCGTTAAATGAAGAGCTCCCTAAAAATAATTTAAAGTAGCCCCTCCCGCAAACGATAATCAAAAGCGATTAATAAAAATTTTTAGTGAGATGTAGAAATCGGAACGGTTGGTACGACATTATAACGAAACCAAATTATATTAAGGATTAAAGGGAGGAGCTTTACAATGAATTACACCTTGATGTTTTACGAAAGTCAGGAGGACTTTGCAGCAAGAACGGATCCGGCCCGAAAACAAGAATACTTGGCTAGCTGGACGCACTATGTACATGCATTGCGGCAAGCTGGAATAGTGGTATTCGGTTCAGGTCTCTATGCTCCCGAGACAGCTGCTACGGTGAAACGTCGTGGTGGTGAGATGGTAGTTCAGGATGGACCGTTCCCTGAGACGAAAGAGCAGCTCGGCGGGATATTCGTGATTGATGTTCCGGACTTAGACACCGCATTAGAATGGGCTGCTCGAGGGCCTGTCGATGTGGTTGAGGTCAGACAGAACATTCCCGCGTTGAAATAGTCGCTCTATGGAAACCAATCAGATCATTGAAGAAACGGCTCGCGCTGCTTATGGTCGATTACTCTCCTATTTGGCTGTGAATTGGCGGGATTTGCAGGCTGTTGAGGATGCTATTGGAGATGCTTTTCTCGCCGCGCTGGAGGCCTGGCCCAAGATCGGCATTCCGGATAAGCCCGAAGCATGGCTGACTACGGCCGCTCGTAGACGGCTTATCGACCAAGCCCGCCGTGCTCGTATTTCCGAAAACGCGCTGCCGACACTCCTTGCCATATCGGAGGATGCACAGCGTCTGTCTTCTTCAAACGATGTCTTTCCGGACGAACGCCTGAGGATGATGTTTCTTTGTACTCATCCGGCAATTGATCCTGTTATGCGTACACCGCTTATGTTGCAGACGGTGCTTGGGATCGATGCAGCTCGAATTGCGTCTGCATTCATCGTAAAGCCCTCCACTATGAGCCAGCGTCTTACGAGGGTAAAATCAAAAATCCGTGCCGAGCGCCTCACTTTTGAAATGCCTGGCGCAGAAGAGATCCCGGATCGTCTCGATTCCGTCCTGGAGGCCATCTATGCTGCTTACGGGAGTGGATGGGACGAGGCAGCCATTGCCGATTCGCCCAGAAGAAGATTGGCGGAGGAAGCAATCTATCTAGGAAAGCTGCTTCTCCAATTGGCTCCTCGCGAACCTGAGGTTTACGGTCTGGTGGCAACTATGCTCTACTGCGAAGCACGACGTGCGGCCCGGTATGATGAGGGAGGAAGCTATATTCCCCTCTCCGAGCAGGACTGTTCACGATGGGAGCAAATCATGATCTTGGAGGCGGAGCGTTATCTCCATGCCGCTTCGCAAACGGGGCGAATCGGTCGGTTCCAACTCATCGCCGCGATTCAATCCATACATGCACAACGTCTATGGACCGGAAGCATCGAGTGGGAGGAGATTGCTCTTTTATATGAGGGGCTCATTCAAAAGTCCCCTACATTGGGAGTTTTGGTCGGTCGAGCCGCTGCTATTTCAGAGGCTTATGGAGCGGAACGAGGGCTTGCTTTAATGGAGGCTATCTCATCCGAGGAAGTGGTGAACTATCAGCCTTATTGGGCGCTTGCCGGCCACTTGTACAAACGGATGAACCGCAAAGAAGACGCCTATTCTGCTTATAGCCTTGCTATTGGACTGAGCACGGATGTTTCTGTTCGACAATTTCTAAGCCGCCAGGCTTCCGAAATATAAATGTAGCATCGATAAAATATCCATTAAGGTACCCCATCGGGGTGCCTTACACTTCCGTGCATGTTGAGCGGGCTTGATCATTCACGTTGCTGAAATAAGAGGAGGGGATGGAGCTTTGAAACATGTTGTCGAGTATGATCCGGATCTCGTCAAATCCGTCAATTTGCCTGAGAAGGTAGAGGCCTATTTGCTTAAGGAAGGACTTCCTTTTATCGAGCCTGCGGATACCGTCTTGGGCGTTCGCTTCCAATCGTTCGCAGATAGGGGAATACTGCAAGTTGGCGAACGCAAGTTGTTGCCCATCGGATACGAATGGGAACCGGAAAGCGCCATTCTGGGGTTGGCTCAAGGCTCCGGGCATCTCTATTCCTTCCAACCGGCCTCCGGGGAATCAGGATTCGTTAATTCGGATATCCGTCTGTTTCTGATGTTCTTGTCAAGCGTCCGATCGTTTATAGCAAGTCACTCCGAAGATGATCAAGCGACGATATGGACGGCGGAAGAAATGAGCGAACGGCTGGCCGCCTTCCGCCGTGGCGAATTCGTCCCGCAGCGTCCGAAACGGCCGGTCTTCGACCGCAAGGCGGAGCTGGCCCGGATGCGGGCTTTGTTTGAGGAGAAGGACGCAGCCAGCCTGGCAGACGAAAATCATTGGTGGAGCTGTGTGCTTGAGCAATTGGAAGACGGTTTGTTATAGGACTTCGCCGATGGACACGATTAACTCAGCCGTATCATTTTTCTTAAAGCTGCATGAGGTGAGAATGTAAAATTAGAAGGTAGGCAATATAGCCAAATCTTGTTTTAAGCGGTCCAACTGCAGAAGGTGATGACGGTAGTGCATTTCGACAAGTAAAAACCATTCCTCCGCGCACAATCCGCCGAATCTCGGATGGGGCACTGTAATTTGTTTGGATATTTTTTCAAGGGTAGGTTCAATGTCCTTCATTCTCTGGATGACAGTGTGTAAGCCTCGAATGAGCTGCTCCTTACTCTCTGGCTGCTCAGGAGTATATTGCGGGGAAGGCGGCACATGAATGCGAATGGGCGGGAAGCTCCCTTGAGAAAATATAGCCGCACCAACCTCGGTTTTTTCCGTTCCAGGCACCATGGAATCTTGGCTTGGCACCAGGCACTGATCGATATTACGAAGCTGCATATAAAGCGCCGAGTTAATGAGATGTTGAAACATCTGTCCGATTGACCACTCGTTGTCGCTTTGCTTTTGCCTCAGCTGCTCCAGACTGAATTGGTTCAGTTCATGAATATAATGTGTCGCAGTTTCCTCGAATCGTTGTAAGGCTATCTTTGTTGTTATCATTATTTATCATCGCCTCTAATCTCTTTTTTCTAAGTATAAAAGAACGCTACTGACACCATTATGTCAGTAGCGTTCTAACGTTTTTTTCAGTTCGTGTCTAACCCGATCTCGGAAGGTTTCCGGCTCCAGTACAACCACTCCGCTTCCCCAGCCGAGCACCCAATGAAGCAATTCCTCAGGCTGCCGAACACGTAAGGTCACCAGCAACCCTTCCGTATGGTCCTCTATGGTGTGTATATAGAAGTTGTTCGATTCCCTTACCTTATCGGCAATGTCAGGCTGGACCCAAATGCGCACCCGGACGTTGCGATCGTCTGGAGGCTGGTATGCATCTAAAAGGAAATCTGCGGGCAATATAAATCTATCTTCCAGCTCGACAAGCTCCGACATACGGGACAACCGGAAATGACGGATGTTTTGACGCAATTCACACTGTGCAACGAGTACCCATGATCCTTGATGAAGCACAAGTCCATAAGGAGCAACTGTACGAACACTTTGGCGATTCCCGTCAGCCTCGGCAACTCTTTTGGAATAGCGGAATCTTATTTTTCGTTCCTCCAGTATCGCTCGACGAATCGCTTCCAAGTATGCCTTCTCTTGTATTCGTGCTATATCTTTAGCAGTAGTAAGCAAACGAAAGCTCTTGCGAATCCGGGATGCCTCAGTGCGGATCGGTTCTGGCAGGATGGCTTCAATCTTCCCTCTCGAAGTTCGAGACTTACTGCCATAGTGAACATCAAACCAATGCTCGATAAAATCTGTCCCGATGAGCAACGCCACTGCTTCTTCCACTGTGAAACTGACTGGCGGCAGGAAATACCCCTCCATTAAGGAGTATCCTTGTCCCGGCGCCCCTACCACGGATACGCCAGCTTCACTCAAAGCCTGAATATCCCTGTAGATGGTTCTCACACTTGTTTCAAATATAGCGGCTAAATCCTCGGCTCGTAACACTTTGTTACGCTGCAGCTCAAGCACTATGGCTAACAAACGATCCGTTTTGTTCATGCGCTGCATCCTTTTCCGAGAGATTATTTATCCAGGAGAAATGAGAGGTCATCGTATGACAATACAAGCATCTCCACTGAAAGTATATCACTAGGGTATTCTGCCCGTTAGTTCAATCCGACAAACGATAGCACAAAGACGCAAGACTGCTGGAAATCGGTAGCCTGTTTCGCTAACGGGCAGGATTGTATCCTATACGCATCCAATATTTATTAACGTGAGTATCTATATTTTATTGAGCTGGCGGGATATTCTGCTTGAACCTTACGTAACGTAATGATTTATAGTAAACGTGAAGGCAGGACGAAATACGGGCCAACGGCCAAAAAAAATCGAACAAAAAATTCAAAATCAAAGGAGAAACAGACATGAGAAAACTCGTATTGTTCATGCATGTGTCGCTGGACGGGTATGCGTCGGATTCGAATGGAGGACTGGATTGGATTCCGTATAACGAGGAACTTGAGAAATACGCCGAGGAGGTCGTGGCCGAAGTCGGCTCTCCCGTATACGGACGCACGACGTACCGGATGATGGAGAGCCACTGGCCCGCGATGCTGGACAATCCGAATGCGTCGACGCACGATATGGAGCATGCCAAATGGGTGCAGGATGTTAAGAAGATCGTCATCTCCAGCACGATGGACAAGGTGGAATGGAACAATACCACATTAATCAAAGACAATATCGCAGAGGGAATTAAGGCACTCAAGGAGCAACCAGGCAAAAATCTCGTTATCTTCGGCAGCCCAGGGGCGGCGAAGACGCTGCTTGAGCTTGGCCTGATCGACGAATTCCTGTTGACGATTTGTCCGGTCATCCTAGGCAGCGGAAAATCGGTATTCCACGGCGCCGGTGAAAAAATCAGGCTCAAGCTGTTATCCAGCCGAACGTTCAATTCAGGTATTATCGCAGCTCGCTATGAGTTGGTGAAATAGCCGCGCTGTACAGGGCGACACCACAAAAAACGGATTGAAAGAAGACGCTGCAAACTGTTTCGATGAAATGATATTCTTGTGACAGAATACGGAGAGAGCGAGTGATCGTTGATGATGATTAAAAACCGGGAAAGGGTGAGCGACTCACAATAGAGGAGGTAATGGTCTGTACAACAATTTAGAACTTATGGGCATTCAAGCTGAGGTTCTCTATGTTCATGATCAAGCTGGAAGAATCACAGGAGTTAATGAGCGTGTCCGCCATCCAGTACCCCGGTTTTTTTGGGGGCAAACGAATAATGGGCGAGTAATAAGATTCCGAAATGATATCTCGAATAACGTGATCCGCGACGTCATGAAAATAATGGATAGGTATGACCCAAACGAGCAACTGTACAATGTGATTAACACATTACAAATGGATAAGGAAATTCGCCGAATATGGATAGGTCCTGCTTACACATTTAATGAGATCGGTACGGATTACACGGATGCTACTCTAGTCACCGAGAATAATAAATGCTACCTGGAACATGGATTTTCCTCACTGTTATCGGAACTTGAGTCTCGAGAACCTTGCTATATGGTGATGGAAAACAACATGGCGGTATCAGTATGCTTTAGCGCAAGAAGTAGCGATAGAGCTGCTGAGGCCGGTGTGGAGACATTGAAGGGCTATCGAGGAAAAGGATATGCAATTCGGGTCGTTTCTTCCTGGGCCCAAGCTATTCGCCAATCTCAAAGAATACCTATGTATAGTACGTCATGGGATAATTACTCGTCGCAGTCCGTTGCAAAGCGTCTTCAGCTTCACCTCTATGGGACAGATATTTCTATATACTAGAATCTACAAGACAGTAGGCCAAATTGTAGATCCTTCCGCTTACGAGAGACAATATTCTATCACTAAAAGTGAGGCCGCCGATTACTTCGGCGGCCTTTCGTGTTAAAGTTGCTGCAAGCCTCAAGAATGCGAAGAAGCTCAACAGAACTAATGGTTCTTATGAATTCTTTCGATACTTAGCCTGGGTCGATTTCCATTGTGGTAAAATAAGTAATTAATTATGGTGACGGGGGAGTGCTTGGTGGCTAACGAAATATATGTATATCATATTGTTACTAAGAAAAAAATGTCTCTTGGACAGATGCTATACTTTGATGACAAGCAAAAAAATGCCCTTTATCAATTCTTCTTTGAGAAGGAACGCTTGAATTCCAAAGGCGAAGACTTTATTGAGATTCTATACGGTCATTATACAGATGAAGGCTTGAAGCTGAACAAAGAAAATGCCGATGTAGCGATCAGTTATGTAGGGCAAACGATTAGAGCTATTAGAGAAGTTATAGTTGAGATGGTAAGACTGCAAAAATATCCTGACTACCCTTCAAGATTGTCCTGTTTATACGCTGCCAAAAGCTACGAAGACGCATTGAAATGGAAAGGTATATTTGATTCATACAATAGAGAGGTTTTGCAGCTTGTTAAACTGCGGGTAGTAGGGAGTTTCTTTGAGGGCGATGGGAACCTTTTACCGCAAGAGGATGGAGTACCCTTTTCCTTAAAAATCGAACAGGCTAGGGCATATTGGAAGGGAAATGTTAAGAATGAACTTCCCGAGCTCTTGATTAATGGACAGATCGAGGTAGTTGAAATTGTTCAAGATTTCTCCGTTTAATATAAAGCGCACATAACTCTAAACAAGAACAGAGAGGGCTGCTTATGAGTCAAGAGATACAATACGTTCGAGACCTGCTGTACCGCATGACCATCAAGACGGATGAGCAAGGGAGAGAAGTTCGGAATTCGGAGGATCAAGTGTCTTGGAAGGCTTTGCGCGAAGCGGAACGGTTGGACGATCCAACCTTGATCGATGTTGCGGCACAGGTCTTGGAGGAAACGCAAGACGATGAAACAAGGGGGAACGCCTGCTTCCTATGGAGCCATCTGGCGAAAAATACGGGGGATGTCAAGGCTGTCCGTCTGATGCTGGACGAGTTTGCGAAAACGAACAAGATGCAAACGAAGTCGCGAATGATGTGGTCGTTCGCGCGCGTACCGGAAGTGCCGGATGCCGAAATGTTCCTTGCATTGTCGGAGTCGAGCGACGATTCGATCCGCAGAGAAGCGCTTCGGGTGCTAGCCCGTTGCCGGACGGAGGAAGTGAAGGGGCGCTTAATCGAAATCATTCGTCACTCGAACGACCAGTACGATATCGTCTATACGCTGTGGGCACTGAAACAGCTCGGTCTGAGGGAGGCGCTTCCCGACGTGCTGGCGCTCATCGAATCGCCCAACGGCGAGATTCGCAGTCTTGCGATACGTTTTGCCGCCGAATTCGGGGATGTTACTCATGTGCCTTTATTTGTATCGGCGCTTGAAAACGACAGGTCCCCTGATGTGAAATGGAGCGCCATGGAAGCTCTCGACCAATGGGGGGGCGACTCGGAAACGAAAACCGTTTTGAGTCGGGTTAAAACAATTGTGTCTCGTCAACGCAAAGGGGGCGGGCAACATCCAATGAGCGAGCTGATGCATGGCCTATCGTTCCTTTGGAGAGTAGCGCCGGACAAGGAAGAGGTCAACAAACTACTGGCGGCCCTGAGCACCTCGAAAGCGGATAAGCTGTTTGAACATGAGGCGAAATGGTTGGCCGAATTAACGAAAGATTCGTCGGAGATCATGGCGAAGAAGTCGTTTTAGCCAGTGAGGTGATGATTACAGTCGAGCAAATGATAGATGCGTGTATAGAGGCAGGAGTTAGACCGGCGTTTTTATCAATTGAATTAAATTATGAAGTTTGGAAATTCCGCATATTTGAGACTCGATCGTCTTATCCAGATAAGTCCGGATATTCTCGGCCAGCTTCATGACGCATTGCAAATCGCTCTGCTCTGCAGCGGCAATTCTATGCTTAGATTTTACGGTTTCTTCGGAATAAACGGAGTTCTGCATGATCTGGATCAACTTCATTTTAAGAAGATGACCTTCATGGTAGCGTCGATAACTGTTTTCCAGGTCCCGGTCCGCGATCACATAACCTGCGTGTTCCCAGTATCGGATCGTTGATTTAGGTATCTTCATTAACGTGGATACTTGATGGATGGTAAGGCGCTCCTTGGCAAATGAAGATGTATTATCGTCCGCTAATTGCCGAATTTCTTCAATCAACCGCTCCAATTTCTCTTTATCCTCGTATAAAACAACTTCCTTTTCCCTGATGACCCATAAAGCGTTATGCATCTCGTCACGCTGAAGATCATGAAGCACCTCCGTCGTCACTTTCATCCCGAATGCAGGGGCCATGGCTTGAATACAAGCCAAGTAGGCGGCATGCAAGTCCGTATAGAAACGATAGCCGCTCTCGGATCTTTCTGCGGGAGGTATGAGGCCTTTAGCTTCATAGTTTCGTAAAGTGCTGGGGCTAATCGTAAATTTTGTCGCCATTTTTTGAGGGCGCATTTTCATAATTGCAGTCTCCTCCTAACATAAAAAATTAAAGTTGATTATAAGGTTTTCTATGAAACCATTAGACTTTCCTTGTTTCAATCTGATCATCCTTACAATTGGCTTGCATGTTGTACAATTTTTGCGAAAGGACAAAAAGGAGGAGAAAGTGAATGGAAAAATATTTTCCGAAATTCCGCCAAGACATGACGATAAAAGAGATCGGTGAGGAGGCCAACCGCTATATCGAGTCCAAATGGAAGTCCTTGTACGAATCGATGCATGCAGACTTGACGGCCGCTTTTGCGGAGATAGAAGATGCAGCCTACGGCCTTTATTTGGATCAGCTTATGCCGACTGTATTCGAACAATTGGAAAGCGCCGGATTTAGTGCCATGGTGAAGCTGGAGGAGAACGATTTTGTTATCGCAAAGCGCTTGGTTTTCAGAAACTCCCTTGAGAAATGGGGGACGGAGGATCATAGATCGAGAATATTCTGGAACGTGATTCGCGACAGGCAAGATGACCCGGTAGGTACTTTACTTACGGAAATTCCTCATTCCCATCTGAAATTCGACATTCCTTCAGCACCGATGGTCTTTGTGTTGCCTGAGTTTCTCAAAGAAAAGATCGTGCAAGGAGTTAGGGGAATAAAGGAGTCGGAGAGGATATGACTAGCGGGGGGCTTCTGAAATAACGTTTGAAGCGCTCGCTCATCGCCTTTCAATTTTCTTTTTGACTCAGCGACAAGCTTTGCGCATAGTGTAGTATAATGAGAGAAATTTAGAAAAACTTAGGAGGTTTTACTGTGCCTCATGAAGTCCCGAAGCCAATCGGAATCGGTAGAATGATCGATTTAAGCTTTCAATTGTATCGCAAGCATTTTGCGAAACTGATGTCGATTATGTTGATCTGCTATGGCCTATTTTATTTGCTTCAAGCCATGACTCAGGGGCAGACCGTCCAATCGATGTTCAATATGGAAGGTATTGTGAATTATTCTTCCGCAGACGCGGAACCGCTGCTCTCTGAAGGCAGCCATGGGTGGGTCGTTTTTCTCTTTGGCTTAGTCTTTTTGTTTCTGACGCCGGTCGCCGTCGCCTCCGTCGTTTTTCTCGTATACCATGCCATGAAGGGAGAAGAAGCCCCGTCGGCGCTCCAATTGCTGCGGATGTCCTTTAAGAGGTATGGGGGATTGCTCGGCAGTTCGGTCTTATTTGCTCTAATGATGCTCGGCTTTATTATTGCAATCGCGATCGTGACTATGATCTTGGGCATGATTGTCGCTGCGATCTTGGGTGGTGTGGGGATAATCCTTGTTTCGGTTGGGGTCGTGTTCACCTTTTACTATTTCGTAATCCGCTTCATGTACTTTCTTCCGGTTGTCGCACTCCAAGAAGAGTCGGTTGGATTCGGAAGAAGCTGGAGTTTGACGCGTCAAAGCTTCTGGAGACTGTTCGGACTGTTTCTGGTCATGATGCTGTTGATCTATTTGTTTAATTTGGTCGCCGGTTTCCTCCTTGCGTTGGTGCCGATGAGCGGCATTGTCTTCGCCCTGCTGCAGATGCTTGTCAATTTGCTGACAGCGCCGATTCTCTATGTGGTGTATGCGGTTAGCTATTTCGATCTTAGGGTTCGCGACGGAATGGGACTTGAAGAGATGATTAACCGGATCGGCCCGAATTTTATGACGCCGCCGCCGCCTCCGGCCGACCAATGAGCGACCGGTCCGAGCTGCTTGAAGACAAACAAAGACTTGGCGAAATTCTGAGCAGGGACGAATTTACGAGATATGTGCATGAACAGACCGCCAGCCCGCGCAAGGGTTGGCTGGAAGCGCTGGTGGACTGGGCGATTGATCGTTTTCCTTCCCTTCATGGGGCAAATAGCGTGGTGATCGTCGGATTGTTCGTGGTGCTGGGCGCGGTGCTGGTAGCACTGTGCTGGGCGATTTACGGGTTCTCCAGGCAGATCGTGTACAATGGGAAAACTCGTCGTCATAAGGCGCCTGTGGGGGCATCGGAGATGGCGTTGACGTATGAGCAGTATGCGGCGATGGCGAAGGCTGCGCATGCCGAAGGGAAAATCCGGGAGAGCATTCGCTGTTCGTATCTGTCGCTGCTGTTCTACTTGGAACGGGCTGGCTGGATTCGCATCGAGAAATGGAAAACGGACTGGGATTATCGAGACGAGCTGGAGCGGAACCGGGCGAATGCGGTGCCGTATTTTCAGCGGAGCGCTCTGCTGTTCGAACGGGTATGGTACGGGCACGAGCCTGCGGACGATGAAAGCTTCCAGGGCTTTCAACGAGATATCGCTGCGTTGATTGCGGAGAGGGAGGCGAGGTAGGATGTCGCCGATCAAGCAGCTGCTGCATCGGAACAAACACGTGATCGGGCTGGCCGTCTGCGTCATGCTCTTTGTTGGACTGGGACTGATCGTCGTAAGACCGCAGCCCGAGCGATTAGCGCCTTACGTATCGTTCTCCGCTGACGTGGATGGTACGAAGGGCGTGATCGAGCTGCTTAAGGAGAAGCAGGCTCCGATCAAGACATGGAAGCGCTCGTGGAGCGAGCTGCCCGCGAGCACAGGGCAGACGCTGCTCATTGTCGAGCCCGCCGCGCCGCTTGATGGCGAATGGGCGAAGCTGTTCGAATGGGTGGAGCGAGGGAACGAGCTGTTGCTTTTCAGCCGCAATCTAGGCGCGGGAGATGGATTTCGAACCGAACGCTCGGACGCTTTATCCGGAACCGTCACCGTGATGCGGCAGGAGGGGGAAGCAGTTTTCGAACGAATGGCGGAGGTTGCAATAAAGCAGCGAATTACCTTGGAAGACGGCGATATCGAGCTGCTTCGCGACCCAAGCGGAGTCATCGGGGTGAAAAGACCGCACGGAGAAGGAACGATTGTCGCGGCGGTTGCGCCCGAGTGGCTGACGAATGAAAACGTGCTGAAGCACGATCATTTTGAGCTCGTATGGCCGTGGCTGGTCGGCGACGGGAATCGCACCGTCCTGTGGGTGGACGAGTACCATCACGGTTATGAGGAGACGCCGGGGTTCCTGGCCGTGTATCCGGCGTGGCTCGTCTCCGTCTGCGCAGGGCTGGCCGTCTCGCTGCTGCTCTGGCTGTGGCAGCGCGGCAAGCGCTTCGGCCCGGCCTATACGCCGCGGGCCTGGACGGTGCGCCGCGGCGACGAAACGCTGCGGGCCGTCGCTGCGTGGTACGAGCGCCGCCGCTTCAAGAGCGAGGCGCTCGCGCATCAGGCGCGCGCCCTACGTCGTCTGCTGCTGGCGCGCTGGGGGCTGCCCCTTGAAGCCGCGCCGGAAGAGGCGGAGCGGCTGGCAAAAGACCGCTTAAGCGAAGCGCAGGCGGTTAAGCTGGAGCGCCTGCTGCGGCACGCGCAGGCGTTGGAACGCGGCGCGGGAGCGGATGGCGATTTCGTCGAACGGACGCGAGAGTACGGCGAGATGATCGCGTTACTGGAGAAGGAGTGACGAGAATGAGTGCAAGCATGGGGAGACTGCTGACTGCGATGGAGCAGCGGCTGTACGGGCAGAAGACGAATATCCGGCTCATGGCCGCGGCGCTGCTGGCCGGAGGACATGTGCTTCTGGAAGGAGTGCCGGGACTCGGCAAGACGAAGATGGCGCGCACGCTTGCGGCGTTAACGGGGGGCGAGTACCGTCGCATCCAGTTTACGCCGGATTTGATGCCCAGCGATATTACGGGAGGCGTCATCTATCATACGAAGGAAAACGAATTTCAAACGGTCCGCGGACCTGTGTTCGCCAACCTTGTGCTAGCGGACGAGATCAACCGTTCCGGACCGAAAACGCAGGCTGCGTTGCTCGAAGCGATGGAGGAGCGGCAGGTGACGATTAACGGGGCGACGCACCGGCTTCCGGAGCCTTTCCTCGTCGTCGCGACGCAGAACCCGCTCGAATATGAAGGTACATATCTGCTGCCGGAAGCGCAGCTCGACCGCTTTCTGTTCAAGCTGATCCTGGATTACCCGGGGGAAGAGCAGGAACGGCAAATTCTAAGAGGGCACGTCCCGTTCGCGACGGAGCGCGATCAGGCGATCGTTCCAGAGCTTACGCTCGATGAGATTCGGGCAGCCCAGGCGCATGCGGCGGAAGTTGTCGTCGAGGATTCGGTCATCGACTACATTACGGCGGTCATACGCAGAACGCGCGAATCGAAGCGGGTACAGCTCGGAGCAAGCCCGCGCGCCGGAATTGCCATCCTGATGGCGAGCAAAGCCTGGGCTGCTCTCGAAGGCAGAAACTACGTGACGCCGGACGACGTGAAGCTGGTGGCGCGCCCTGCGCTCCGCCATCGGCTGCTGCTGACGCCGCAGGCGGAATTGGAGGGCGGCAGCAGTGACCACATCGTCCAGGAAACGCTCGCGTCTGTTCCGGTTCCTCGGTAGACAATTTGGCGATGAGTCGATCGTTCCGACTCGCCGCCTTGTCGCGATTACGGCTATCGGTTCCGTTCTGATCGTGGCCGTCTATGCGCTAGGTTACGGCGCTTATTCGTTCTGGGGATTTTATCTGGTACTGGCGCTGTTCAGCGTCGTCGATCTGCTTCTGCTGCCCTCGCGCCAGCGGTTCTCCGCAGAGAGGACAATACCGGAGGAGGCCGACGTACGCCAATCCTTCAAGGTTCGGCTTTCTCTGCTGGCCGATCCGGCGTTGGGCTTTTCTCTGAACGTCGAGCTGGCCGATGACATTCCGATTTCCTTCACGGATTACCGCACGCAACGGGAGGATGAGCAGGATGTTCGGATTCCTAAGGAGGTATGGAGAGGCCGCCTGGAGGAAAGCGAGGTCGGTTTCGAGTACGACGCCGCAGGACAGGAGAGGGGAGCTTATACGTTCGGAAGCGCGATGCTTCGCTATTGGGGCGGAGTCGGGCTGTGGAAGAAGCAGACGAGGCTGACATGCCGAAGCGAAGTTCGGATCGTGCCGGACCTCTCGCGGGTACGCGGAATCCTGGCTGCAGCTCAGGATTCTCTGGTGCTTGATGGCAGCAGGCTGGCAAGGCCCCATCTGTCCGGTACGGACTTCGATTCGATCCGCAGCTACGCGCAGGGAGACGATCCGAGGCGGGTGAACTGGCGGGCGACGGCCCGCAGCGGAAAACTGATGACGAACATTCTCCGGCCCGAGAAAGGCAAAGTCGTCACGATTGTACTCGACTGCGGAAGAATGATGGGAGTCGAGCTTGAGCATCAGACCAAGCTGGACCGCACGCTCGAAGCTGCGCTCGTTCTGGCCGCGGTCGCGTTGAAGCAGGGGGATTACGTCGCGCTGCTCGCTTTCTCCGACCGAATCAAGACGTACGTCCCCCCGGGGCGCGGTCTCCCGCATTTGCGCCAACTGACGCTGGCCGCTTACGACCTGAAATCCGATTTCGTCGAACCCGGATTCGGTTTGGCTTTGTCGCATGTGCTGCGGCAGACCAAGAAACGATCGTTCGTCGTGTTGTTCTCCGATATGGAGAGCTATCTGTACGACCAGGAGCTGCCCGTCTACGCGCGTCGACTGCGCAGAAGCCATGTGCCGCTTCTCGTCTCCTTGAACGATCCTTTGCTGCAAGAATGGGCGCGAACCGAGCCGGTGAACCAGCGGACTGCTTATATTCAGAGTCTGGCGCATAAGTTCCGTCTCGATCGCAGCGAATACGTGAGTCAAATGGCCGGCTTGGGCATTCAGGTGATGGATGTGCCGGCCGACCGATTGGCGCTTAGCGCGGTCAACGAATACCTGGATTTGAAAGCGCGGAACGGGCTCTGAACTGGCCGTAAACGTAATAGAGAACGAGCAGCAGCAGCGTGCCGCCGGCAGCGGCATATTTGACGCCCAACGGCAGCTGCGATGGCGTGACGTATCCTTCGATGACGCCCGCGATCACGAATAGCGGAATCGTGCCGAGCAGCAGTTGCACGGACTCTTTAGCAGCCTGGAGGAACTGCCGCTTGCGCGGGTATGCGCCCGGTACGAAAAAGCGGTACCCCATATATAGGCCGGCTCCGCCGGCGATGAAGATCGCGGTCAGCTCGATAATGCCGTGGGGGAGAATATACGCCCAGAAAACATAGCTTTCGCCGGCCTGCATGAAGACGGCCGCGAGAGCTCCGACGATCAAGCCGTTGTAGGCAAGTAAATACACGGTGCCAATCCCCAGCGTCACTCCGCTTACGAAGATCAGCATGGCAACGCGTATGTTGTTGATGAAGATTTCCGTCGAGACGAGCGGGCTGTGAAGATCGCCGCGAGGAGCGTTCGTCGCAGCGGGATCGATCGCGTTGGCGATATTCGCGGGCAGCACCAGATATAGGTTAAGCGGGTCCGACCCTACCGCTGCGAATCCGGCGATCATTCCGAGAAGAAACAGCGCTCCCGCAATCAGAATGAACGGCTGTCTCCGACGAATTAAGGACGGAAAGTACGTGCCCAAGAAGCGTCCGATGCGGCTTGCGCCTTTGTCGGATTGCTTGTACAGGACATGGTGCGCTCTGGCGACAAGATGGTTTAAGTAAGTCGTGGTCGGGTCGTTCGGCCATTGCGTACGCATGGCTGACAAATGTGCCGCCGCCGATTTGTACAACGCGGTCAAACGGTCGATATCGCCAGCGCTAATCGGTCGGCGGATGTGATTTAACGCGCCGAGCAGCCGCTCGAGCTCGGACCAATCCTCTTTGTATCGCTGAATTCGCTGTGCGGGATCCATCGCTCAGACCTCCTATTTTTTATTATCCTACCATAAATTCCCGGAAACGAGGAGCATAAGAATGAGCTATCCGTTGGAAAAAGAAGTGTCGATCGTAACGCCCGAGCAGGTCCGGTTGGAATTCCCAACGGCGGGAGTGGGGATGCGGGCCATTGCGCAATTGATCGACATGCTGATTCTGGTCGCCGTCTATATCGCTCTTGCTTTCGCTTCTATATTCTTCGAAAACAGCGATTACGCGATCGCGGCGCTGCTCATTATCGGAGCGGTTGGCACGGGCGGTTATTATGTCGGATGCGAATACTACATGGGCGGGCAGACTGTTGGCAAGCGTGCGGTCGGCATCCGCGTCGTGCAGATGGAAGGCCGGAACGCCGGGCTGCTCGCGGTCTTCATTCGCAATCTGTTTCGGCTGATCGATATGCTGCCTGTCGGCTATTTTCTGGGGATGATCGTCGTCATGAGCAGCTCCATGGACCGCAGAATCGGGGATATGGTGGCGGGAACGATTGTCGTCGTCGAGAAAGAGAAGGAACGGCTTAAGCTGCGGAAGAAGATTAACAAGCAAATCGACCGAAGGCGCCTATCGCTGCCGCGTCAGCAACTGGATGAAGAGAGCCGCAGGGCGGTCGGGTATTCCGATTGGGTGCTGCTCGCTACTTGGGCGGAGCGGATGCCGTTTGTCTCGCAGCAGCGCCTCGCGCAATTGGCTCAGCCGATCGCCCAACACTTTGCAGGCCGACTCGGCGTCGTCCAAGACATTGCGCCGAACGATACGATCTTTCTGATCTGGTTGTACGAGCAGCTGCGCGGGGATTGGGAGATTTAGATATTCTGGAAGCAGGAGGAGTAAAGATGACTTCTCAAGATGAGGTTTTACGAGAGATAAAGAAAAAGAGGCAAGTCATTTGGCTGGCGATTCTATTCTTCGGGCTTTGCGGTATCGTCGGTCTTCTTGGCGGAGGGATTTTACTTACCGTTATCGGGTTCGGTTTTGTTGCAGCAGGAGTCGTAGGTCTTGATAAGCTAAAGGGATTTGGCCAGGATATTAGGGATTATCATCCGGGTCAAGGCTTCAGATACTTTCGAAAAACAAAAGAGGGCAAGCTGAAACAGCTTACCCTGTCCCAATGCGGACTAGCCGTCATTGCATTATTGTGCGTTTTCTTCCGAATTTCTGTGGATGAGGCGTTAGTAAGCGGAATAGCGGGCATTCTTTTTATCCAATATTATCTAAAAAGAAGAATCCATCTTCATACTCCAATCGACGAGGCTTCCTTATTTGAGCTCGAAGAGCTTGGGATTATTACATCCAAAGATATTGTGAGAGCGCTTTATAAAGATTTTGAGAGCTGGGATCAGGTGCAGAAGGGAAACAAGATTCTTCTCGTGACGCAGGATTCATTTGTTTGTGTAATCATGGAAAGTAAAATAGACGCTATTCGCATGGAATGTAGGATGAAGGATATAAGAAAATTAGGGGTAATTGAACACGGAAAACAAGGTGAAGGCTTGTTGGTCTCCATGGGGACCTTGGACAATCGGATTATGCGCGTGATGCTTGATGGAGCAAGCTTTCAGGATTCGCCGGAAGAATTTTTTAAGCAGTTTTTGCAAGCCTTGGATGAAGCTCTTGCTTCAATATCGGAGCCTGCCGAACATAGAAGAGCGACGATTGAGCTGCAAAAGGGAGAAGCGGCTAGATCTGGGGTTAGATTAAATATCCGGGAATTGGACCTCTTTGGTCAAGAAGCTTCCGCTTGGACGGCTCCTGCCAATCGGATTGCGTCTGAAAAGTAAGCTGATTAATAAAGCCCATAAACCGCTACTCCCTTCACAAGTGAAGTGGACTGCGGTTTTTTGTAATACTGCGCCGATTTTTATTTGTATAGTGAGTTCAGAAAGAGGAAAACAAAGAAAGTATGAAAGGAGAGACTGCCAAGTGGGAGCATCGGATCCATTAGAGTTTATCGATTTTACCGACCCTGCGGATTGGGAATCGTGGCTCTCGAGTCACTACGATCGACAAGAGGAAGTGTGGCTCAGAATTGCTAAGAAGGGTTCGCCAAACGTATCGATCACCATTCCGGAAGCGCTTGATGTCGCCCTGTGTTATGGATGGATCGATAGTCACCGCAAAGGATACAACGAAGAGTACTACTTGCAGCGGTATTCGCCGAGGAGGTCCAAAAGCCCCTGGTCCATGATTAATGTGCGCAAAGCAGAAAGGTTAATGGAGATCGGGCGAATGAAAGCCCCCGGTTATGCTGAAATTTGTCTGGCACAGGCGGACGGAAGATGGGATGCAGCCTATGAATCTCAGAAGAGCGCAACCCTTCCGCCCGACTTCGCAGATGCGCTGGAACAGCATGAACAAGCCAAGCAAGCCTTCAGCCAGCTCGACAAGTCCGCTCAATACGCGGTCTTCCTGCCGCTTCTGAAGGCGACAACAACGAAGAGCCGGGCGATTCAATTGCAAAAAGCGATAGCTAAGCTGGAAGCCGCTCGATAAATGTGTTATTCCGGTGCTTGTACGTTGAGTTCCTTCTTATATTGCAAAGGCGTTCGGCCTAGCACGCGTTTGAAGTCCGTAATGAAATGCTGCTGGCTGCTGTAACCAAGTTCATAGGCCATATCCGCCCAATCGGGGTTGTCGCATTCACGAATGGATCTCGCAGCCTCCAATAGTTTATTCCGCTGGAGCTGCCACTTGATCCCGATTCCGATATAGTCCTGGAAAAGCTGTTGGAGCCATCGCTCGCTTTTGCCGACCCACCGCGAGACATCCCCGACGGTTTCCAAGCGATCAGTCTCAATTGCATGAATAATTCGGTTAATGATGTCAATGTTAGGGTCAAGCTGTGGTTTTTGCGCTTGCAGGAGCTCGGCCAGGGCGCCGACGGCAGCATCGTCCGGTAAGGACAGCGTATGTTCGATAAAGGTCGGATCCGCCTCGGCAAATACTTGCTGTAATGTAATCGTCTCGTTGTGTAAGCCTGCCAGCGATTTGCGCCAAAAAGCGTGGAACGCGCCCGGCTTGAATCTGGCGCCGATAATTCTGCCGGTATCTGCAGCCTCGTAATCCCGCCTATCCCGGTATGAGCACTGGACACCGGATTCATGCTCAGACAAAAAGGCATCGACATAGGGCCGGTGCATGACTTGCTCTGAAATGTAGGGCCGGCCTGTCTCATTATTCCAGCGTATGGACCAGAAGTGATTAACGAATGGCGATAAACTGTCGGGCGGTATATAGGTTTCGAAAATAATATGCCGCTCGAAACCGGCAGGATCCAGTTTTCCGCCCGTCTGATAAATGTCAGCGGATTTCTGTAATACAGTTATAGTCGGCATCCCCTATCATTGAAATATAAAAACGTATACCAATTAACAATAAAAGGAGCTCGTTAAAGATGACAAATTCACTTACGTTACGAGGTATGGCAAATGTAAGCTTCTGGGCGGACGATCTCAAGGCTGCAAAAGAATGGTACACGAAGCTGTTGGGCGTGGAGCCGTACTTTCAGAGCCCAAACCCTGAGGACCCTGCGTACATCGAATACCGAATCGGCGACTTTCAAGACGAACTCGGCATAATTAATATGAAATATGCACCACAAGCAGCCAAGATGACGGGGCCGGGAGGAGCGACGCTATACTGGCATGTGGATGATGTTGCAGGAATGCTGGACAAGGTAAAAGAACTGGGAGCCACGGAGTATGAACCCCTTACGGTACGCGGCGTAGACTGGATTACGGCATCGGTCGTGGATCCGTTCGGAAATATTATCGGCTTGATCCATAGTCCGCACTATAAAGAAATTTGGAACGCCATTCCTAAAGCTTAGCCGCGACTTCGGCTGGCATCGTTAGCTAACGATGTCAGCTTTTTTGTTGCACAAATCGAATCAATCACAATTTCTTCAAGTTTACCTTACTGCATGGAGCCTCTACAAGGTGGGGCCGAAGCCGCTACAGACTTTACGGGACAAAATTTCCGGGCAACAGAAACATCGAACCGCGATCGCAGTATAAACAATAAGCAATGTGTTTACAGATCGGTGATTTTGGTATCGAGGAGGCAATTCAGATGAAACGACAATCCAGCGTTCGCTTGGCGGCGATTATTCTTATGATGCTTTCATTCCTGCTCGGAGGTTGTTCCGATTTGTTCGGCAAATCGTCTCCGGAGCCTTCGGCTTCGGAAACGTCCACGGACGCTCCTTCTTCGGAGCCATCAGTCGCGCCGGATTCGTCGGGAAGCGTGATCTCGTACTTGTCAGCGTGGGAACGGCTTGATTATGCGGGGATGTATGCGCTGCTCTCGCCTTTCGTGAAAAATGATCTGACGGAAGAACAGTTCGTCAAGCGGTACCAGACGATCTACGATGCGCTTAAGGTGTCCAATCTGGTCGTAACGGCGCTACCGACCGAAGAGGACGGGGCGGTGACGGGGGCCGGAACCGCTGTTAAAGGGTTCGCTTATCGCGTCTCTATGGATACGGAGGAAGGACCTATCTCATTCGATAACCAGGGTCGGGTCAGAAAGACGGTGCAGGACGACGGTATAACGAACTGGCTAATCGATTGGAATCCTTCGTATATTTTCCCCGGTATGGAAGAGGGGGATACGGTGCGAATCGAGAAAACTCCTGCGATACGCGGGGAGATTGTCGATCGCAACGGCAATCCGCTGGCGGTCAACGTCGAGGCGGCGCAACTCGGCATTGTGCCGGGCAAGCTCGGGGATTCGGCCGATACGGTTAAAGCGTCGATGGCCAAGAAATTAGGCATGACTGTACAGGAGATCGACCGCAAGCTTGGCGCGTCGTGGGTGAAGCCGAATCTGTTCGTTCCGATCGCCGTAGTGGTCGATAATGCGGCGAGGGAAGAACTCGTAGCGCTTCCGGGGGTTTCCGCTCAGAAGGTTACGGTACGGCGTTATCCGCTGGGCGAAGTGGCGGCTCATCTGATCGGCTATATTGGAGAGATCAACGCCGATGAACTGAAGACGCGCGAAGCTCAGGGCTACAAGACCGGAGATCTGATCGGCAAGGCGGGGCTGGAGCTTATGCTTGAGACGCAATTGCGCGGTACGTCAGGCAAAGCGGTTGTTATTGCGGATAGGGCAGGCGTGCAGAAATCCGTGATCGCAGGGCAAGATGCCAGAAACGGCACGACGTACAAATTGACGATCGATGCGGCGTTGCAGCAAGCGATCTACGAGGAAGTAAAGGCCGATGAAGCTTCCGTGGCGGCGATCCAGCCCAAGACCGGAGAGGTGCTGGCGCTGCTCAGCAGCCCGTCTTACGATCCGAACGCTTTCGTTCAAGGCGTGTCCAAGGAACAATACCGACAATGGAATGAAGATCCGCGTCATCCGTTCCTGAATCGCTTCTCCCGGACATATGCGCCAGGCTCGTCCTTTAAGGTCATAACAGCAGCGATTGGGCTCGACAGCGGCGCGCTTGACCCGGATGAGGCGAAGGAGATTGCCGGATTGACCTGGAAGAAAGACAGTACCTGGGGCAAGTATTACGTGAAGCGGGTACACGAACTGAATCCGGTCGATCTGTCGAAGGCGTTGACCTACTCTGACAATATCTATTTCGCTCAGACGGCGCTGGCCATCGGCAAAAAGCAATTCGTCGCAGGCGCGGCACGCTTCGGAATAGGCGAACCGCTTCCGCTGACCTATCCGTTCAGCGCTGCGCAGCTTGCCGGCGGCGGAGGCGCGCCGTCCGGCGATATTCAGCTTGCCGACTCCGGCTACGGACAAGGACAGGTAGAGATGACGACGCTGCATGTCGCCTTCGCCTTCTCCGCGCTTGTCAATGGCGGCAATATCGCCTATCCGCAGCTGTCGGAGGCCGATTCCGATTTTGCGGGAAAGCTGTGGAAGGAGCAAGCGATGTCGACGGATACGGCGGAATTAATCAAGGCCGATCTTGTGAAGGCGGTGGCGAGTCCGGAAGGGGTCGGGCATGGCGCCTATATTGCCGGCGCTTCGATCGCCGGCAAGACGGGAACCGCGGAGCTAAAAGCGAGCAAGGGCACAAAAGGGCAGGAAAACGGCTGGTTCGTCGGTTTTGACGCGGATGACCCGCAGCTGCTGATCTCTATGATGATCGAGAACGTACAGGGTCGCGGGGGCAGCCGCTATGTGGCCGCTAAAGTAAAACGGGTTTTTGAGCATTAATAGGAAAAGCAGTAGAACGCCAAAGACGTTTTGGCTTGTATGGAGGGCGTTAAGTTGGATTTATATAAAATGGCAAAGAATATCAATGTATTAGGAGATTTTCTTGGAAAAAGAGACATAGATACTTTGTCCAGCAAGGCATTGGAAGAAAAATATCAAATCTCGCAGACCGATTTGTTGATTTTGTTCGGGGCTAGCATAGCTTATGGTTGTGATGTAGTAGGTCAAGCCGTCTCGAACAAGATCGCCAAAAACTTTATGATTGTTGGCGGGGAAGGACACACTACGGAGAGTTTGCGTCGAATCGTCCACCGGGCTTTTCCCGAAATCGAAACTGCGGAAAAAGCGGAAGCGGATATTATGAGCGAGTACATGAAACGGAAGTACGGGATTGACAACATTTTAATAGAGCGTAATTCAACGAATTGCGGAAATAACATTACTTACGCGTTGGATGTTATGAATCAAAATAATCTTTCCCCGAACAACATCATTATTGTCCAGGACGCAACGATGCAGTGCAGAATGGAGGCCGGTTTTCGTAAATACATTCAGGATACGAAAGTCGAAGTCATAAATTTTGCTTCGTATAAGGTTAGAGTGGAAGTCAGAAATGAAAAATTGGCGATCGAACCGTCGGATATTTGGGGCATGTGGGACATAGACAGATATATTTCCTTATTGATGGGGGAGATCCCAAGATTATCAGACGATGCTAACGGATACGGTCCTAACGGAAAAAACTATATTGCGCACGTTGAGATTCCTGTGAACGTGCGGGAAGCATTTGAACAATTAAAAGCGGAGTATGGGGATTCGGTGAGGATTGCAAATCCTCTATATGCCTCCAAAACGCATTCAACGGAATTTAAGTCTGAACGATGAACTGCGGCTCCGTACGGAGATAATAATAAGCTCTTACCTCTGCCGACCAGTTGGCAAAAACTTCTCTCCATTGAATGCTGCTGAAAAACTCCTCGACGGATTGATTGTCGGAATCCCAATCGATAAAAATGTTAAGCGGCGCAATGCCTCCCGCCCAAATGCCATTGGTGACGTCCGTACCCGTTTCTCTTAGTAATAATATCGGAAGGCCAAATTGAAAAGCCATCGCAGGTTCGATCTGCGAAAAAACGGAGCCTTCCCAGAACGGGGCGGTTGTCGGTGTCTGGCCAACATTGGTTTTAAGAATTTGAGCGAAAAATCTGCGGAAATTGATCGCCAACAAGCCGTAACTGGATATTACCAAACGGCGGATATTGGTCAGGATGGTTTCGGGATATTGTTCGCTTTGAGGCAATGTGCGAGGAAACAGCAGCGCATTTTCGATTTCTAATATAAGACGATTGAGAAATTGTTCTTGAATGGGGTTTACGGAATTGGTTGTGCTTAAAAATATAGGAATGCGGAACGCGCGGTCCACGCATTCGTTAAGCACAGAGGCTACGCCATCTTCTTTATGATTAAGCTTGAGACTTGCAACAGAAGCTTTCTCATTCCCTTGAACGGTGGGGAATTTTTGTGCAACGCTTACGGGCGGGAGCTTTTTTAGCGGGATTTGATGGGTTTTCGCTCTGTCTTTATTACCACTCATTATTCGCACTCCTTAAAGGAATCGATTCGGAAGTCAACCATAGCCTATGTGCACCCGCCTATTTGTGTTCCAGAATGCGGCAAACACTGGAGAAAATAGCTACTTTAGCTCTATGTTTTGACTTATCATCGGACTGATATGATAAATTATGGGAACGACGACTTTATGATTAGAAGGCGGTCTATGTGTGGCAAAACAGAAAACAATGAAAAGAAGCGTTAAGATTCTCCTGACGGCGATAGGCGGAATTGTGCTGGTTTTAGGTATTGTGGCAGGTTATCTTTACTTTTTCGTACTTGAAAAGCCTGCTGAGCCGGATGAATGGGCCACTGCCGAGCGCTATGCTTGGAACAAAATCAAGTTCGACCCGGATGCACAAGTCCTATCTGCCGACGGTTCGGACTACTACTTACTTGCCAATAAGGGAGCCGCTGATGAAAATAAATTGATCATTTATTTTTCCGGGGGCGGTGTGGCCTGGGATGCGGCGACTGCCTCACAGCCGATCAGTCTGGGTAATGTACTGAAGAACGGCGAGATCAAATATTACTTTCCGAACATTCCGTTCTTTAAAGTAAGTACGCTTGGCGGCCTGTTGAAAAATAATAACCCCGACAATCCGTTCAAGGGTTGGAATATTGTCTATATCCCTTATTCTACCGGCGATCTGCATATCGGGAATGCATTCAAGGAATATACGGACGCTAAAGGCAAGCCGTTTACCATGCGGTACAACGGTCAAACCAATACGCGCGCAGCATTGGAATGGATTGCGAGCCGTTTCGCCGAGCCGGACAAGATCCTCGTTGCGGGAGAAAGCGCCGGGGGATTCGGAGCTGCTTTCTGGGCGCCCGAGATTGCGAAGCGCTACCCGAATGCCCGCATTTATCAATATTCGGACAGCTCCTACTTAAATGCCGATCGCTGGCCGGATATTATCGATAACGAATGGAAGGCCAACTTTGCAACAACCTTTGGGTATGACGTCCAGGGCGATTTGATATCGTCCGTATTCGCGGCGAATCGCAAGCTGCTCCCGGACAACGCGATACTTTTGCAGTCCAATACGCTGTATGACGAGCTGTTGTTCGACTTTGAAAAGGATCTGAACGGCGACGGTTCGGACGATGACGTATATCTGCAGCGCTGGTCGGCCCGCATGCTGCGTTCTGCCGGAGAGCTAACTGAGGCATTGCCGGGCTACTATTATTACATCACGGATTACGGTCTTAACGAGAAGACGGGCAGGACGCCGCATACGCTCTCCCCCTTAAAACATTTCTACAATGCCGAACAGGACGGGGTGAAGCTGCTGAAGTGGCTGGACGATGCCGTAAATAAGGATGAATTCTACTCCGTGGGGCGGCGTTTTGTAGAGAAAAAGGACTGACGCTGTCGGTTATAGGACGCTTGTTCGTTCTCTTATGGTAAGATGAAATAACAATGACGCAGAAGAGAGAGTGAATGTCAGTGATACAAATTCAGGTTCCGACTCCCGAAGTCACGATTTACAAACAGGAGGCGCCGACATTAAGCCATATTTACGGGTTTACGGATTTCATTCTGATTCCTCGAGATAAAGCGGGGATCTTTATGTTCTACAATGATAAGGATGAACTCCTATTCGTCGGCAAGGCACGGAAGCTAAGACCTCGGATCAAGAAACATTTTGAAGATACGGTGTCGGACATCAAAGACCATCGGAATGAAGTGACCAAAATCGAGGTTTGTTTAGTCGAGAATGCCGTTCATAGAGAAATTTATGAAACGTTCATTATTAACGAACATAAGGCCAAGTACAATGTCGATAAGGTGCTGTATAAGTAAGGGATAGACATGAGCGATTAGAACGAAAAATGCCTTTAATCCACATCAGCGGGTTAAAGGCATTTAATATGTGCAAAGCATAAATTGTAAGTTGGTTGCGGGGGCAGGATTTGAACCTGCGGCCTTCGGGTTATGAGCCCGACGAGCTACCGGGCTGCTCCACCCCGCGATAGTATTACTGAGCATGACGACCTTAATGTCGGTCAGAAGTCTTATAATACAGCAGTTTGATTCATTTTGCAAGCTCTTTGTAAATTTATTATGAGTGACAACATCGATTGTATAAATTTGTAGAAATATGAATGACAAAATATGTGCATAGGGGTATTATTGCATTGGCAGCTTGTTTACAATACTGGGAGACCCTATGCTAGATAGCGGCGATCAGTTGACTACTCCCAGAATGGAGAGATTGTCATGATCAGCAAAGCGAGCTTGCTTTCCAAAAAGCGGCTCGCTATTTGTATCTCATGCGATTCTATGAGCTGAGTAACTATTTTTGATCAGTAAAGGGGTATAAAAAACATGAAAAGGTTAGTTCTTATTGGTATTGTACTTATTCTAACTGTAGGTATGTCTGCTTGCTCTAGTGCGTCCAAAGATGATTATCAAAGGGCTTTGGATGACAATGCCAAACTGCAAAGTGATTATCAAAAGGCTTTGGATGACAATGCCAAACTTAAAAGCGATTCGCAAAAAACGATGGAGGAACTAGAAACGGTAAAAAAGCGTATTGATGAATTCTCTGTGCTTGAGGCTAAATATAAAAATTTGTCAGAAGCCGAAGTTGGCGCTCAACAAGCTGCAAATGACTTGAAAGCTGAACAAGATAGACAAGCTAAAGAACAATTACTAGCTCAAGAAAAAGAAAAGGCTGAAGCTGAAGCTGCTAAGAAACTTGCTAATGCAGAGGCAGAGGAAAAAAAGGGTTATGAAACAGGAATTACATATAAGCAGTTGGCGCGAACACCTGATGATTATGAAGGAAAGAAGGTCAAGTTTTCAGGCAAAGTGCTTCAAGTTGTGGAGGGTGAGTCTGAAGTAAATCTTAGAGTTGCGGTAAATAGCAATTATAACAATGTAATATTTGTCTACTATCCTTCATCATTAACAAAAGTCAGAGTGTTAAAGGATGATAATGTTAACTTGTATGGGGTATCAGAAGGGCTTCATACATACCAGTCAACAATGGGCGGGAATATCACGATACCTTTGATACAAGTTGAAAAACTCGATATAAAGTAGTCGAATACGAACCAATTGTTGCCGCTCGCTTCCATTCACGGAAGTTGAGCGGTAATTTTATGAGCAGAGCAACTGAATCATGATTAAAAATGGCTAGATGCTCATAAAAGGTCCGAGCGAGTCAAGAGAGGCGGATGGAAGTGAGCGAAATCCATGAAGAACTTGCCGGCAATTTAGAGCTGACCGATGATTTTACGACCGTTCATCCGTCTTATAGAATAGTAAGCAAATTTCAGAGTGAATGGAGAATGAACAATGAGGGATCGAGTATTTATTTGGGTGGAAATTCCCGTGTCCGATATGAGACGGGCGAAGGCATTTTATGAGCGGATTCTGGCAACGGAGATGCAATCGATGCACATAGGGGATGAGGAATACGCTTTTTTTCCGGTTAAGGAAGAGCAGAACGGAGGGATTCTGGTCAAGGGGCCGCGTCATACGCCTTCTCCCGATGGCGTTACGGTCTATATGGATGGAAGTCCCGATCTGGATATTATTCTTTCGAGAGTTTCCGAAGCCGGTGGCCAAGTGATTATGGATAAAACCTATTTGGGCGATCACGCAGGGTATGTGGGGATGTTTTTAGACAGCGAAGGAAACCGCATTGGCCTTCAACATCTATAAATCTATACTCCAAGCTGAATAAGGAAGTAGGTGTGATCATGAACTCAACTCAGTCCAAAGACGGTACAACCATAGCGTATGATGTCTATGGCAGCGGTCCGGCGCTCATTTACATCACGGGGGCATCCTGTTACCGCACTTTTAAGCCGATTGTGGAGGATGCCAAAGTATTTGCCAGATCTTTTACGGTCTACAATTACGATCGACGCGGACGCGGAGATAGCGGGAATACGCTGCCTTATTCGTTGGAGCGTGAGATCGAGGATATTGAAGCCATGATCGATGCAGCCGGCGGCACCGCGTATGTGTACGGTCATTCTTCGGGTGCCGTGTTGGCGCTAGAGGCTGCTCTTCGGCTGAGAGGCAAAGTACGAAAGGTAGCGTTGTACGATGCGTCTTATGTGCATGACGAGAAAGAAAAGGTCGAATATCGTCAATTAAGTCAGACCGTACAAAAGCTTCTCGATGACGGTAAGAACGCGGGGGCCATGCGTACCTTTCTGAAGGGGATCGGGATGCCGTCGGCGTTCGTCTGGCTATTGCCGCTATTCCCCGGCTGGAAGAAAATGAAGGCACTTGCGCCAACCTTGGCCTACGATATCGCGCTCACGCAGGATCTACCTCCCATCGAAAGAGCTGCCAAAGTAAACGTCCCGGCGTTAATCGGCGTTGGCGAGAAGAGTCCCGCAGGATTGCATGATGTCGCCCGGCAATTGGCGAAGGCAATTCCAAACGCAAAGCATTCCCCGCTCACAGGCCAAAACCACATGGTTAGCGCCAAAAAACTGCTTCCGCTGCTTTCGGATTTTTTTAGATAGGGCGGGTCGGAACTTGCACGATTTAATGGCTGATCATTTGTTGGATAAAAGGAAGTTGACCGGTAGCGTACGCTTTGACCCGGAAGGCAGTATGTTCTGCGCTTATTCCGATAATAGAGAGGCTATACAAAAATTTGCGATAGGGTTTAAAGAGGCATGCGAGGATGACGCTGCTATCAGGGATTTATTCTCTCGTGCACAATTGAATTGATTTTCCAAGGGGACTATCAAGAAAATGACCAAAATTCTTATCGCAGACGACGACGCTCATATTCGTAAGCTCATCGCCTTGTATTTGCGGAATGAGGGGTTCGATACGGTCGAGGCGGAAGACGGGATCGAGGCACTCTCCATCATGGAGAATTCGACCGTCGATATTGTTATTCTCGATATTATGATGCCGCATATGGACGGTTGGGAGCTGTGCAGGGAGATCCGCCGCCTATATCCGGAGATTCCGCTGCTTATGGTTACGGCCAAAGGAGAATCGGGTCAAAAGGTGAAAGGCTTTCAGTTGGGTACGGATGATTATGTGACCAAGCCTTTCGATCCTTTGGAGCTTGTGATGCGGGTAAAAGCATTGCTAAAGCGGTATCGAATCGCGTCCTCTCAGATCGTTCAATTAGGCGGAATCGTGTTGGACCGGCGGGCATTCAAGGTGATCCGAGACGGCGAAGAGCTCATTTTGCCGTTAAAAGAGTTTGAGCTGCTGTTCAAGCTGGCCAGTCACCCTGGACAAATCTTAACTAGAGAGCAGCTCATTTTGCAAATCTGGGGGATGGATTACGAAGGCGACGACCGAACCGTCGATGTCCATATTAAGAGAATTAGGGAGCGTTTCGCCGAGGATGCCGAGCATTTCCGCATCGAGACGGTCCGCAGTCTCGGCTATCGGCTAGAGGTGAAGAAATGACAAGGTCTCTATATGTCCGCGTCGTGCTAACGTTTGTGGCTGCCTTGGGAATAGGCCTGCTTGTCTCCGTTCTGGCGGGGCTCGCCCTATTCGAGAAGAAAATAGACCGAATCGGGCAGAACGATTTGGTAGCCGCGGGCGAGGAGATCGTTCGCGTTTACGAACAGACAAGGCCGGAGGATTTGGACCGGTTCATGGAAAGCATGGTGAAGCTGACCTCCTACTCCGTTCAACTATACGCCGGCTCGGGAGCCATGAAATCCTTCAAGTACAGCTCCGATATGGACGATCTTGCGATTTCGCAGGATGCTATTCGGAAAGTAAGGGAAGGCGAGATCTACCGATCTTCCTCCAAGGATAAGATGACGTTCATCGGGCTGCCGTTTCCAATCGGCGGTGAGCGTCATGCTTTATTTTTGCTGCCCTCATCCAAAAACGAATCGACCCTCACGCACTTGATGTTAACCATTCTTCTATTTGTTCTGGTTGCGGGAAGCATCTTTATTCTCATAGCCGCTATCTACGTTGTAAAACCGATCAAGACGCTTACTGCCGCGACTAAACGACTTGCGAAAGGCGATTTCGACGTGGAATTGGGACTAAAGCGCAAGGACGAGCTGGGAAATTTGGCGCGGAGCTTTAACGGGATGGCGTTTGATCTTAAACAATTGGAGCGGATGCGACAGGACTTTGTCTCGAATGTGTCGCACGAGATTCAGTCTCCGTTAACGTCTATATCCGGTTTTGCGAAAGCGCTGAAGGACATGAATTCCATCGCCGAGGACGAACGCATTCAGTATCTGGATATCATCCTGGCGGAAAGCGGCCGATTATCCCGGCTCAGCGATAATTTACTCAACCTCGCGTCCCTCGATTCCAGTCACCATCCTTTGGAGTACGCCACCTATCATCTTGACGAACAAATCAGGCAGGTCGTCGTGAACTGCGAACCTCTATGGTCGGAGAAACACATGGATATTGATCTGGATCTGCCCCAGGGCGCTAAAATAACGGCCGATCAGGATCAACTCAATCAAATATGGACGAACCTGCTCGGCAACAGCATCAAGTTTACGCCGGAAGGCGGACTCATCCATATTCAGATACGGGCTGGCATGGACGGATACACCGTGACTTTATCCGATACCGGAGTCGGTATTGCGCCTGAACAACTGGGCCGCGTTTTCGAGCGTTTCTACAAGACGGACCGATCCCGGAATCGCAGCAGCGGCGGCAACGGTCTTGGACTCGCTATCGTCCAAAAAATTGTCGCTCTCCACCAGGGCGATATTCATATGGAAAGCAAGGTCGGGCAAGGTACGAAAGTCGTCGTTCATCTGCCCGCCGCCCCGCCTGACCAAGCGTAACCCGGTTCACGCTCCGTTCATATTTCTCCCATAATCTTCGCAATGTATCGCAATGACGATACTCAGAGGAAGTGAATGGAGGAGACGGATAATGAGCGTTATCGGTACGATCGATTCGGTGAAATGGTTGACGGTCTACGAGTGGGCGATGTGTATCGTTAGTTTATTCGTATTGACGGTTTACGCGGTACCTATCAAGAAGCATTACAGATGGTTTGATTTTTTACCCAGTGCGGGTGTGCTCGCAGCTATTGCAAGCGTCCTGTCCGGAGATACGACCCTTCTGGCTCTGGTCATCGGGTCGCTGACGGTGCTCGTGTTCATATGCACAATTGGGAGGCTGCTAAAGTCTAAGGCTTGGGCGGCTCCGAAGAAGAAAGCATTCAGGGTCGTGAGGAGCATCATCTGTGTATGCGGAGCTGCTCTCATTGTGTTTGCAGTAGCAAACGCGGGTGTAATGCGGTATAACCCTGCTAGCGATTTTAGCGGCATGAGCTACTCCAAGGCGTTCGTCGCCATGAATGAAAGATTGTCGCGGGAATATCCGTTCGGGGAATGGAAGAAGATCGACTGGAACGAGCTCCGAAGCAAGTACGAGCCCCTATTCAAACAAGCCGAGAAAACCCAAAACTTCGACTTGTACTATAAAACGTTGAGAGAATACCTGTTTTCTCTGCGGGACGGACATATCAAAATCGTTAACGATAACGTGTTCGACGGGAATATGGTATTTAAAAAGGAAGTTGGCGGCGGCTTCGGACTAAGCACCGTTCAATTGGACAACGGTAGAGTTCTTGTAAGTCTGGTTTTGGAGAACAGCCCGGCGGCGAAGAGCGGAATAAAGCTAGGGGCGGAAATCGTCGCGTGGGATGGGAAAACGGGGAAGGAAGCGTACGACCGGACGATTTGGAGCGAGAACAGCATGGCTACGGATGAGGTGAAGAGACTCAATCAGGGACGATTTATGGCGCGTGCGCCCATCGGCAAGGAAATACAGGTCGAATTTCGTAATTGGGGGGAGTCGGATACTACCCGCACGAAGCTGACGGCATACGACGATCAATACGAGACGTTGAAGAAGACGAAAATTGGATTCACACAGGCCGATCTGGATGCTTCCCCCATTGAAGGCGAAATTCTTGAAAACGGCTATGGATATGTGAAAATCAAGCATTTTCTTCCCAACTCAAGCGTCGCACCGCCGGAGAAGAGCCTAGCCGACCTATTGAAAATGTTCCAGGACAGACACTCAAAAGGCTTGGTCATCGATCTGCGGAACAATCCTGGCGGGGAAGACCAGCTTGCCGCCAATCTGGCCGGTTTCTTCGTCAAGGAGATAAAGCACTACGAATATGTCAGTTATTACAACAGATACACGGGCAAGTTTGAACTGAACCGGAATGAAGTGGTCAAGGTCAAGCCTGCCAAGCCATATTTCGGCGGGCCCGTGGCCATCTTGATTAACAGCAGAACCGGGAGCTCGGGAGAAGGGATGCCCCTTGTTCTAAAAGGCGCGCCGAATGTCAAAATCGTAGGGTTTACCTCAACGGCCGGTTCGTTCGGAATTATGAGCAGTCCTATCGAAATCAAGATGCCGGGAGATTACGTTATCCAATTCCCGGATGGAAGGTCGCTCAATTCGAACAAAAAGGTTCAGGGAGATGCCGACTCATTCGGAGTCGGAGGCGCGGTTCCCGACATCAAAATCCCCCTAAATGAAGATACGTTCAAAGCAAGCGTGATGAACGGGGAAGACGTTGAACTGAAGTATGCGATCGACGCGATGCTGTATTCACACAAGCAGAACACCGGCCCCTGACGTACAATGAACCATAACCAGGTGAGCGAGGTGAACTTTCATGGCACAATCCAAAGCGGTATTCGCTAGGGCTAAACGGCTGAAGGGCCGGCCGGTATGCATTACCCTACACAGCGGGAAGACATACGTCGGTTACATCACCGACATCCACAGCACCGGCTTGACGCTGGCTAACGCTGGAGTGCTCTCGCCGCGCACATCGCCCGGGAAGCGGGATCCTCGGCCTAAGCGGCACAGAGGCGGCTCCCATGGCTCGGGCAGTCGTTCCGGCAGCCGTCGAAAGGATTGGCATAAGCCGTCCAGCCGTTCCCGCTTGCGCAAGCCGTATGTCCGAATATCTGCCTTTCTACCGAATATGGGCTCATTGTTCGGGGCGTTAGGCGGCGGGCTTGGCGGTGGACTCGGTGGTGGACTCGGAGGCGGTCTCGGCGGTATAGGAGGGTTGTTCGGCATGATCCAGCGGTTTATCCCGGTCGTGAAGTTAGGATACGGCATGGTCAAGTCGATACGCCCGTTTCTTGGCTCCGTTCAAGAATTGATGAAACAGCCCGCAGCTGCGGAGACAGCAAGCGAAACGCCGTAAAATCTATCGTGTATAAGTGGAAGCTGCTCCATAAGTCAACTCAGTTGCTCTGAAAGGGAATCGATGAACAAGACAAAGGGGTGTATATACCTTCTTGAATCTCGATCACCAGACAACTTTGCTTATGGGGCAGCTTCTTTTTGTTCAGGCATAAATCTTCCAGCCGGGGGGATTCTAATATGAAAAATCTGGAGGAAGCGATTTAATGAATGAGAACCGGAAAGACGTACATCGCGAAACATTGACCACACGACAGGGCCATCCCGTAACGGATAATCAGAACATCAGAACCGTCGGCAATCGGGGTCCGGGTACGCTGGAGAATTACCATTTTATCGAAAAAATCTCTCATTTCGACCGCGAAGAGGTACCGGAACGGGTAGTTCATGCTCGCGGAGCGGGGGCATTCGGATATTTTGAAACGTATGGAAAGGTTGGGGACGAGCCCGTGGAGAAATACACCCAGGCAAAAGTATTTTCCGGGGCAGGCAAACGAACGCCGTTAATGGTCAGGTTCTCTACCGTAGCAGGAGCGAAGGATTCGCCGGAGACTGCAAGAGACCCGCGCGGTTTTGCTGTAAAAATGTATACGGAGGACGGGAATTGGGATCTGGTGGGGAACAATTTGAAAATCTTCTTCATACGCGATGCGATGAAATTCCCCGATATGATCCATGCCTTTAAGGCGGACCCGGCCTCGAACGTTCCTAACCCGCAGCGGATGTTCGACTTCGTTTCCCGTACGCCCGAGGCTACCCATATGATTACCTTCTTGTTCTCCCCCTGGGGGATTCCCGCAACCTACCGCCATATACAGGGGTCGGGCGTCAACACCTATAAGTGGGTGAATGACAAAGGCGATGCGGTGTTGGTGAAGTATCACTGGGAACCGAAGCAAGGGATTCGCAATTTAATCCAAGAAGAGGCAGATGCGATACAGGCGAAAAATGTGAGTCATGCGACGCAAGATTTATATGAAGCCATTGCGCGAGGGGATTTTCCGGAATGGGAGCTTTATGTGCAAATCATGGAGGACGATTACCATCCGGAGCTTGATTTTGATCCGCTGGACGATACGAAGCTTTGGCCGGAAGATCAGTTTCCTTGGCTGTCGGTGGGACGAATGGTTCTTGATCGCAATCCGGTTGATTTCCATGCGGAAATTGAGCAGGCCGCTTTCGGTACGGGAGTCCTTGTCGACGGAATGGACTTCTCCGACGATAAAATGCTGCAGGGCCGCACCTTCTCATACTCCGACACGCAGCGCTATCGCGTTGGGGCCAACTATCTGCAATTGCCCGTGAATGCGCCGAAAGCGCCGGTTCATTCGAACCAGCATCGGGGCCAAATGGATTTCCGCAATCCGAAGGAATCCGGAGAAAGTCCGCATATTAACTATGAACCGTCCATGATCGGCGGCTTTCAGGAAGCAAGTAAGGAAGAGCGTCCTCCGCACCGACCTGCCTATAACGCGGCGGTAATGAGTGAGCCTATCGATCGCCCGAATAACTATGGACAAGCGGGGGAGACGTACCGCAAATTTGCAGATTGGGAACGCGAGGAATTGATCAAAAATCTGTCCGAAGCGCTGGCGGTATGCGATAAACGCATTCAAGAAGCCATGATCGGGCACTTCACGCAAGCAGATGAGAACTACGGTCGCCGAGTAAAGGAAGGAATCGAAAAGAAAATGAAAGAAATCGAACAAATGGGAACGGAATCCAAAGCCCCGGGCCGCGAGGCGGGGATCTCCAAATATGGCGAAGGTTCGTTGGATGCTAATCAAGCGGTCAAAGAAGCGGTGAAAGAGAGCCGCGAGGCGGATCCTTATTAAGACGAAGTCTAAGCTTGCTAATAAATCTAGAGGCTGCGCTCCCTGAAGGGGGCGTTTTTGTTAGGGGCATTAGTCGATAGGCTTGTCAATGTGGTCCCGATAGTAGTCAAAATATAACTGATTCTGTGTACCTCTCACGGCATAGAACACGTCGGATACGGACTTGCTCCGCTGCCGCAGCACCTGCTCCAGCCATTGGACGGTCAGCCCGTTGTGAGAGAGATTGTCTTCGATGATTTTACCGTCCATAATCAGCTCGACAGGGAACGACTGGATGGCTGCGACGTGCAGCTTCAGATCTTTGCGCGTTACCCACTCATGCTCGCTTTTTTTCTTAACCGACAGCTTTCCGTGATCCTCCAAGCAAGCATACTCGACCTCTTCCATATTAAAAATCCCCTTCTCACGCAAAGATTGGACCAAGGAGTCCAACGTGTAGCGGATTTTTCGCATGTTGTTCTCGAGAATTTCGCCGTTCTCGATGACGACAGTCGGAGTACCGGATACCCACCGGTTCCATGCCCGGCTTTTGAGCGCTATCTTGGATACAAGAAAAGAAATTCCAAAGAACATCAGCAGGGACACGACGATGGGCCAATGGTTGAGCTTATCGTTAAACGCCAAATTGGCTGCAATAGCGCCCAGTGTGATGCCGCTCACGAAGTCATGGAAGGTCATATTGGATATCGTCTGCTTGCCGAGAATTCTCGACGTGATCATGAGGAGGACAAAAGCGGCGATCGTTCGAATAATAACTTCAACGTATGCTTGCAATGGGCGGGCTCCTTATTCCAATTTGTGGGGCCGTCAGACGACTCGATAGTAACACTATTGACGATTGGAGCTATTGTTATAACTCGGGCGTTTGAAGGAGATTCTAGTGCTGGCAACAAGGCATTTGCCGTTACTAGGTCAGGTATCCCTACATAAATATAAGCTGATGAGCAAGGCTTATGTCAGGAACAGGGACGGTGCAAACGGGATGGCGCAAAACCGGAAAAAGACAGGTACGCAACTAACCGGAAGGATCGTATTTCCGGATAATCCGTCATACAATGCGGCCAGAATGGAGTTCAACAGACGTTTTTCCAAGTTTCCAAGGGTCATCGTTTTTTGCAAACGAACTCAGGATGTGATCAACGCAGTCAAATGGGCCCGCGAGCGGGGCGTAAGGCTGCGAGCGCGCAGCGGGCGGCACAGCTATGAAGGCTTCTCGACAGTCAATGGCGGTATTATTATCGATGTGAGCGAGATGAATAAGGTTAAGGTTGATCGCAAAAATAGGGTGGCTATTGTACAGACGGGAAATCCGCTTGCCCGTGTGTACAGGAAGCTGTGGAATAAGCGCGTGGCGCTTCCCGCGGGGACCGCGCCCGACGTAGGCGTAGCCGGGCTTACCCTGGGAGGCGGGATTGGACTTCTGTCCCGCAAATATGGTCTTACGTGCGATAACCTGAAACAAGTGAAGATGGTCGTAGCTTCGGGGCGGTATGGGGCAAAGGCGATTGTGGCCAATAGGAGGATCAATTCCGATCTGTTATGGGCATCGCGAGGCGGCGGGGGAGGGAACTTTGGCGTTGCTACCGCCTATACTTTTCGGGTTAGACCTATTTCATCGGTATCTATCTACAGTATTACGTGGAAATGGGGGGATCTTGAGAAGGTGCTGCCGGTTTGGCAGCGCTGGGCCCCGTCTGTCACGAACCGCTTAACCTCAACCATTGAGGTGTCCGCCAAGCAAGTGGGAACGATTGTGTCTACCGGTCAATTGCTTGGCGGAGCAGAAGAGCTGCGTCGATTGATTAGGCCGCTCTTGCGAACAGGCACTCCGATCAAGGTGATGGTCAAGACAGTACCTTTTATTGAAGCGACCCGATTTTTCGCCGAATCGGACCTGAATTTGGAACCGAAGTTCAAAATAACCGGGGCATATGGGTTTCAATCTTTGCCCCGTGAAGGAGTACGAATTATACGCGACTTTCTGTCCAAAGCGCCGAACAGGCACTCTACCGTATGGAGTCAAAGCTTGGGCGGTGCAGGAAGCGCGGTGAGCCGGGTAGCGGCTACGGCAACGGCCTATCCCCATCGAAAGGCTGAGATCATCTACGAACTGTCGGCCCGCTGGAGGAACAACAACGAGCAGCAGCGGAATATTCGGTGGGTGGAAAGGTTCCGCAGAGCGCTACGCCCTTTTGTTAAAGGGGATTATGTGAACTTTCCAGATTTGCAGATTAAGAATTGGCCCAAGGCGTATTACGGGGGCAATTTCCGTAGATTGAAGCAGGTGAAACGAAAGTACGATCCTCATAATGTGTTTCGTTTTGCTCAGAGTATTCCTGTGGGTAAGCAGGAAAGGAAATAATAAAGGAGCTGCCGGCGGCAGCTCCTTTGTATTTTCAACGATAGCTTCGTTAGCTAGAATGTACCCAACTACAGGCAGGACAATGCAACATTCTTTGTTTACAGTACCTACATGTAATAGTAGAATCTTACCAATTTAACTTATTATGCAGGAGGTACAGATGTCTAACATTCAGGCAATTGTAGTGGACTTGGACGGAACCTTGCTCGACAGTGATAAATCGATATCTTGTAGGAATTATCAGGCTGTTAAAAGATGTTTTGATTCGGGAATTCATATTATTATTGCCACAGCGCGGCCGCCTAGAGCGGCTAATCGATTTTTGGAGAAGTTTCCTTTTGTAGACTACATGATTTATTACAACGGCGCCTTAGTTGTATGCAAATCTAAGCAAAATGAACGGCACATTAGTATCCCTATGGAGATTAGTCGGCAGATAAATCAATTCATCGAGTTACGAGTACCGCAATCGATCGTCTCATACGAGGTTAATGATTTATGGTATACATGTAGGCCCGTCCCCGACTCCCAAGTCGCTCAATTAGGGATTCGCTCGAATGATCCGAGGCCTCAGGTGATCGATAAAGATGATATGAGTTCACTTTCCCCGACTAAAATATTGGTTTTAGGCTGCAACTCATGGAGGGATCTATGCGATCAATTCGGTGACCATGTGAACGTAATCGCAACAGATGATGGAGTATTGGTCCAAATCATGCATAAATCAGCCTCAAAGGAAAAAGCTGTACAAGGGGTGTTAAGCGATATCGGGGTGAAATCGGAAAATGTCATGGTCTTCGGGGATGATTATAACGATTTAGGTCTATTCCATATGTCCGGATTCCCGGTCGCAATGAAAAATGCGATAATTGAACTAAAGAATTGTGCGGCCCACGTAACCGATTCGAATGATAACGATGGCGTTGCTGTTGCAATTGAGAGATTTATATTGTAGGCACCTGCAATAGACAGGAGGAGAAAGGTATGAAACGCCAAGCTCCGTTTCAACAAGTAGATGTATTTACAGATGTTCGATTTAAGGGCAACCCCGTTGCCGTAGTTCTCGATGGGGATGAACTGTCAACGGTGGAGATGCAAGCTATTGCTAATTGGACCAACTTATCTGAAACCACCTTTGTATGTACACCAACGGACCCTCGAGCCGACTATAGATTGCGTATTTTTACCCCTAACAGCGAGCTTCCATTTGCAGGACATCCTACTATAGGATCGGCTTTTGCTGTACTCAAACATGGTCTTAGACAGAAGAAAGAGGGATTATTGATACAGGAGTGCGGAAGCGGGTTAGTCTCTATTTTTGTGGATGAAGATAAACTATTCCTTAGCTTGCCTGAGCCTAATGTGCAAAGTATACAACCCGCTGATTTAATTGAACTCGCCAGTGCTTTGGGAGTATCTTCGCATAGTGTAAGTGCAGGTGCAACGATTGATGTTGGAGCAGTATGGATTACGCTGCAGCTATCTGATGCGCACGAGGTTCGAGGTCTGCGTCCAGACATGGCGAAGCTTTCTACATGGATTCCGACAGGAGTAACGGGTGTTACTGTATTCGGTCTAGATTCTGAAAATACAGAGTCTGATCTTGAGGTCCGGTCTTTTGCTCCTAACGAGGGAATAGATGAAGACCCCGTGTGCGGCAGCGGCAATGGATGTGTGGCTGCTCTCGTTAGAAAGCTCGAGCTGATAAAAAAACCGAACTATGTTGCCAGTCAGGGATATTGTGTAGGACGAAATGGCAGGGTCGAAGTTCGATTTCGAGATAACGGAGAAATTCTAGTCGGCGGTCGTGCGGTTACTTGTATCGAAGGCACGATTTCTTATGAATAATAGAAGGTATGTACGACGATAACCGGAGGTGGATAGATTGAAACATAGCGGATTTTATAAACTAAAATTTTTCATCACTCCGGAGGAATTTCAAGGCGTTTTGAAAGGCTTCGAGCGAAAACAAGCCGATTTCCATCTTAGTAATAGTACCCGGACAAAACACAATCTTAATGAAGTGTACGAGGCGTATAGAAGATTTTACGAATATTTTACTCTCCAAGAAAAGCCCGGGTACCACCCCTTCTTTGTATATTCTGTTTCTCTTGCTATTGGCAACGAAAACTCCGGTTTTTTTGTAAGAAATGAAGGTGTTCGCTTTCCCCATAACCGACAATGGGCAGAAGACGAACTATCCTATGTCATGCTTTCGTTTCCCAAAGGTTTTCAAATAGATTTGGAGGATGAAAAAGGGAAATATTATTTTTATGAGGATATTCGGGAACATCGACCGTTAACGTATGCGTTTTTTGATGAAGTTGCGAACGAGATCAAGAAAATAACAAAGCCGCTTCGTTTTTCGGCACCTGCAGCAGATGCTTTGCAAGAGCAAAAACCGCCTGTTCGCATAAGCAAAAATGCGATGAACGATCTGATTAACTCCTGGATTTTCAAGAAGTATAGGCTGGTTATGAATAGCAAGTAAACGAATAGAAGGTGATGAATAATGATTAACAAAATCGGTGAATTTATGGTTTGGGCTAATGATAACGGTTGGGATATAGCCAAAAAATCGGGGCTTCAATTAAATTTAGATAGCAGCATTATCGCTAGATATAAAGAAATTCCTAATGAATATTTGGAATTTTTAAGTGTGGTTGAGAAATGTGTTACACCAAACGAGACGACTTGGTTTATTTGCGAGAATGAGTTCAATAATAGCTCAGACACTGAATTTAAATGGAATGAGTACGAATTGCTCAGTCTGGAAGCGGCAATGGAGGATGCTGTTTGGAAATCAGAGATCACAACGTGGTGGGATAATCACTTGCCGATCGTGATGTCGGTTGAGGGTGGATATTCCTTCTATGCGATTGATCTAACAAGTGGTGCGATTGTACGCGGATATGAGCCCGAATTCGAAGAAGTTGACAAGGTGGCAAATAATCTTGAAGAGTTTTTAGGATTAATGATGTCCAATTCAATTGAGTTCCAGTGATAAAATCGACGATTGTTTTCAGCTATTCCCAAATACAACCATACTCTCCCGCATATTTTCCACAACTTCTTTCGGCACTTTCCTGATCTTGATATCTCGGCCCAGAAAAAGCAGCCAATTGGTGATTTCGGCTACCCCATCCGGATCGTGAACGTGGAGGGAAGTCTTTAATATAGCTGTAGTTTGGTAAGGATTCGTGTAGGCAATTGAAATTTTTAACGGATGGTACGTTTTAAACTGGGCAATCGCCTTTGGACCAAGTTCGAGGACAGTAAGGGTAAAATGGGCACGATTGTTAATGTACCGCATAATGACGTTAATTCGTTCAACTTTCTTCATAGGACCCTCTAAACAGTATCATATTTTGACATGTTTCAAAGTTATGATAGACCTATCAAGGAAACACAAGCCATTTGATCAATTCAATAAAAAGGAGTTTTAATGATGACAGTATATACCCTTGAGGAGTAAGACAGCTTTATCGTTCTTGGTATTGGCACGGCGTCATGACAGAAGCAACTGTACCGGAAGAGCACAGAGTGATCCAATTCTTCCCTAAGGGACAATAGCTGGTCGTTAAAGGGGAGAAGTAAGCGAAACATAAAAGAGGAGGAATGGAAATGCCCTATATCGTCGATTTCAAAAATCCGTCTACAGTTGGTTTAGAATCTTCGCCCGTAGCGGAGGCACTGGCGGGTTTGCGTGCGAATGAAGCCCGCTACTTTATGAACAAGTACAAGCATGAATTTACGGTTGTACCGGCCAGCGAGAGCCAGGAGACGCTGGAGTATGTGAGCCGGATTTTGAAAGAAGAGCGGGGTATTGAGTTTGCGGCCAAGCCGTTAGAAACATCGCGTTTGCAAGTAGAAAATATCCAGTGGACCTTCGTCTTCTATGAAGATGGTCTAGCGGTCAACGTCCTGTATACGGTGGATGACCCTAAGAAGCGGGCCGTTGGCTTTAAGCTTTCCGAGGGGATGGAAGTGCCACGGGAGCTGGAAGAGAAGAAGTTTAAGTTTGCAAGGCAGAAGTCGAAGCTGGCCGGGACGATCCGAGGCTCGTTCTTCGTGATCAAAGGAGAATATTAAGGTTCAAACATGGGGCTGTCTCTTAAGTTAACAGAGCGTACCGAAAGATTATCGATAGATGCCCTTCTCATTTATCGATAATCTTGTACGCTCCAACTTAGGGGACAGCCCCCTTTTTTTTATCCCCCACTTATTAACTATCTAATCCGCAGTAACTTTTGAGAAAATTTGACGTCCACATATATATCAGTTACTTAGTAGAAACTATCGCAGCCGGCATACAACAGGAAGGATGACAGCATTGAAAGGTTGGCGCAGGCTTAGTCTAGTATTAGGGTTCACGAGTATACTTCTGGTTGCAACCCATACAAATCCCGGCGAGGCAGCGGCAGAGCAGCGTTTTACGGATTTGGGAGGAGCCAAGTGGGCAACCGATGGCATCGGCTATTTGGCCGATCGGGGAACGGTGGCCGGCTATGGCGCCGGAAGATTTAAACCCTTGCTTTCCATTACCAGGGCGCAGGCGGTTACTTATTTGGTGCGCGAATTATATCCGGAAGCCTCTCCGACTAATCAAAAGAGCTTTACGGATGTGCCGAAGTCTCATAGGTTCCAACGAGAGATAAGAATCGCTTCGGACATGGGCTTGGCTGGGGGGTTCCCTGACGGCTCGTTCAGGCCGGATGAGCCGATTAGCCGTGCGGAGACCGCTGCGATGCTTACCCGCGCTTATCCGCTTGCGGCCGGGAATCTTCAGACGAAATTACTGGACGTTCGGGACCACTGGGCTGCAGCGTCCATTCAAAGGCTGGCATCTAACGGCTTGGTAGGGGGATACCCCGACGGAACCTTCAAGCCAAACAGATCTGTCAATCGGGCGGAGTATGCCGTTTTCCTATCCAGAGTCATCCAGTTTAAGAGAACGCAGGCCATCGAGGGAGAGAACTGGGATGCCTTGTTGTCGTTGATGACCTTGGAGGAGAAAGCGGGTCAAATGCTGATGCCCGATATCCGCATGTGGCAGAACAAACCTACAACTGCAATTAACGCCGGCATTACGTCAGCGGTCCAGGACCACAAGCTGGGGGGCCTTATTTTATTCGATAAAAATATTGAGAGTACAGAGCAGTTGACGACGTTTAATCATCAGTTGCAGGCGCTTGCCGGCGATATCCCCTTATTTCTGAGCATCGATCAGGAAGGCGGCAGCGTCGGAAGAATACCTGGAGGTACCAATCTTCCCGGTGCCATGGCGCTTGGCGCTGTAGCGGACTCGGCATTATCGTTGGAAGCGGGGAAAGTCACTGGAGCTGAACTCAAAACGCTTGGCGTGAATTTGAATTTCGCGCCGGTGCTGGATGTGAACGTTAATCCCGACAACCCGGTTATCGGCATTCGCTCTTTCGGTTCGGAGGCTGGACTTGTCTCGGAGCTGGGGACGGCGTTTATGAAAGGATTGCAGCAAGAGGGCGTCATCGCTACGGCCAAGCATTTCCCTGGACACGGGGATACGGATGTGGATTCCCATCTGGGGTTGCCCGTTGTGGCCCACGACCGCCAGCGTTTGGAACAAATAGAATTGCGGCCGTTTCGCGAAGCGATTAAGCAGGGAGTAGACATGATTATGATCGGTCATATCGCCTTCCCGGCTCTGGATAACGCAACGGTCGTCTCCAAGAAAGACGGTTCGAAAGTCGTTCTTCCGGCCACGCTCTCGAAGAAAGTCATTACCGGATTATTAAAAGAAGAGATGGGCTTCCAGGGCGTCGTGGTATCCGATGCTTTTACGATGAAGGCCATTGCGGAGCACTTCGGCGAGGAGGAAGCCGTAGTGCGCGCTGTATCCGCGGGCGTAGATATCGTGTTGATGCCGAAAAATATAACCGGAGCACACGATGCAATTGTGCAAGCCGTTAATGAAGGGGAGCTCAGTTCACAGCAAATAGACAGGTCCGTAAAGCGCATTTTACAGTTGAAGCAAGCCTATGGGCTGTTTGAGCCGTCCCGATCGCTACAGGTTAAGCTTGAGCAGGCTAAGCGTACTGTCGGTTCGAAATCACACCTTGCGGTGGAGCGGGAGATCGCAGAGAAGTCCGTTACTGTATTAAAGGCCGAGGATGGCCAGCTTCCGCATCCGGTAACGACTGACCGCATAATTGCCGTTGTGGCATCGACTTCCGTACAGGCGCAGCAGATCGAGAGTCAATTGAAGGCACTCGGATTACCGAAGCAGACCAGCGTGAAGACGGTTGTCCAAGGCGAATTAAGCCGTGAGGAAATTGCGCAAGCAACCTCCAAAGCCGATTTTGTAATCGTGTCGTCTAATCTTTCCCGAGCTGCTCAGGGCAACTACAATTGGGCGGGTTACCAAGCGATCATAGATGACTTGAACACGCGCTCGACACGGTATGTTCTTCTTTCCCTGGGCAATCCGTATGAGCTGCTGCATCTTCGCGGGGTGAAAAATGCAATCGCGGTCTATGGTGCCCAGGAGCCGAACCTTACGGCAGGTTTAAGGGTGATTCTAGGTCAGAACGAGGCCCGCGGCAAGCTGCCGGTTACTCTGTCGTAGACTCCGGACCGACGACCTCTATATATTTGCTGACATGGAATGGACAACAAAAGCAAATACCTTTTAGCGGCTACAATTCCTTCTTGTCTGTCCCGGATATCATCGAGTTTAAGAGTTTCCATTTTGTGTTAAATATTGTGCAGATGACTGAAACGGGGGAGTATTCATGTATATCGTATCTCGGCCCAAGTCGCTGTCTGACGGTCAAAACCGAGGGCTTGCGATGGAAGACGCCACTATTTATCCGCCAGGCTACTTTTGGTTTTTGCGGCAATTCGGGGAAGGGACATACAGTGGGTGGATGAATGTTCAACTACCCGATACCGAGGTGCTAAAACCGTTTGCCGAGTACGGCTTATGGGAGCATGACGAAGATAGCCCTATTACTGAGGAGCAGATTGGCGAATGTATCGCTATCGGCACAACGGTGGACGGCGATTTTCTGGCCATACACCCTCAGACGGCCGGGCTGCTCTGGCTGCCTCGGCATGCAGAGCGCATAAAGGCCATCTCCCTGCAGGCACGAGAATCGGAAGATGAAAGCAAATACGCCTTGGTGCTGGATGAAATATACCTTCAGATGTATGGGAAGAGCCAAGAGGGACCCGTCTATTACGAACCGTGGACGGGCACTCGAAGCCATCTCTTTTTACGTTTGCCACCCGGGGAGAACCAGCTTTCGCTACCCGAGCTGGCCGAAGCGTGCAAAGCGGATTTCCCACCGGACTTGTCCATTGAAACCCCCTATACCTGCTTCCTTTTCTATCAGCAACTAGGTGGCTATGTACGACTGAATTACGCCAATCAGCAAGAGGTGGCCGTCTTCTATGAACAGGAAGCACAACCGGCTTCTGCCGTTATAGAGCAATGGCTCTTGTCGAAGGGGTGCGAAGCGAGGAGCTAGCATATAATCGTCGAAGACGCTTTAGTGACACCATCCCTGATCTTGATGTATTTATACGGTTTTTCCTACAATCGTTCGTCGTTTGGGCCTGAGCAGAGCAGCTTTGTACGATTTTTCGAACGAACGCCCGCTACTTGAGCCAGATCCGAGCAGCTTTGTACGATTTTCCGACTAACTTCCCTGCGTAAACTTTTGTGTGCAAATAAATCCGCCGCAAAAGTTAAATTTTCAATCAATTGGAAACGTTGTGGGTCAATCCTGATGCCCTCTCTTCTGTTAAATAGTATAATGGACTCAACCTGAGAGGTGAACGAACGGTGACGCACAAGATTTTGTTGATTGAAGACGATGCCTCCATCGTAGAGATGTTGGAGGGACACTTGAAGAAGGCAGGCTATATCGTCCAGTCGGCCGATAACGGCGAAGCCGGTCTTGAATTATTCAATAGGGATAGCTTCGATTTGCTGGTGGTGGATATTATGATGCCTAAGCTGGACGGAATCGAGGTCATCAAGAGGGTGCGGGAGACCAGCTCGGTCCCGATTCTGATCATGTCGGCGAATGACAACGATGTCGATAAAGCGATAGGTCTTGGTTTTGGAGCGGACGATTACATTGCCAAGCCCTTCTCGCTGGTCGAAATTACGGCCCGGATTAAAGCCGCGATTCGTAGAGCCACGATATATGCCCAGCGGGAGCCCGATAAGAAAGCAAATCTCGGAACCCAAATGCAGTTCGGCAATATCGTGGTCGATTTGGACAACTACAGGGTCCTCAAGGGCAACGAAGAGTGCAAATTAACCGCCAAGGAAGCGGAGATTTTAAGGCTGTTCCTCAAAAACCCGAATCGGGTATTCACGAAAGCGCAAATTTACAGCTTAATCTGGAACGACGACTATATGGGCGATGAGAACGTCATTAATGTGCAGATCCGTCGATTGCGGGAGAAAGTGGAGGAGGAGCCGTCCTCGCCGAAATACTTAAAGACTCTATGGGGCATCGGCTACAAGTGGGAAGGCAACGCGTGATGGCTTATGTGCTGACGGGCCTTATTATTCTCTTAGCAGGCGCTTTAATCCGAGAGCGGAGAAAAAACGCAAGGCGGAGCGCCCAGCTTAGGCGAGTTCATGCCAAGCTGGACATGATTCTAGCGCAAAATACGAGTGAAAAGATGCTGCTGTTTACGGAGGATGCCGAGCTGAGGCTGCTCCTGATACATATTAATCGGGTACTGGAGCACAACCAGCGAATCCGGGCAGAGCGGTCGGGAACGGAGGAATCCATACGGCGGATGCTGTCCAACGCCTCCCACGACTTGAGAACCCCGCTAACCGTCGTTCTCGGCTATATTGAAACGCTTAATTTAGATCCCGACATGAAGGCGGAGGATCGCGCCGAAATGCTTATTAAGGTTCAGCGCAAGACGAACGAGGCTATGGACTTGATTCGGCAATTTTTTGATCTCGCCAAGCTGGAATCGGAGGATCAGCCGATGCCGCTGACCCGCGTACATCTCAATGAGGTTTGTCGCCGAAACATGTTGGATTTTTACGAGGTGTTAACAAACGCAGGCTTTGCAGTCGATATTGAAATTCCCGAAGAGCCGATCTATGCTTATGCGAACGAGGAAGCAATTAACAGGATCCTGCACAATCTGATTTCCAATGCGATCCGCTACGGCAAGGACGGGAACATTGTTGGATTGACCTTGCGGCAGGAGCCGGATGCAATCTGCATGGATGTATGGGATCGAGGCAAAGGAATCGGTGAAATGCATCAGAGCCGGGTATTCGAACGTTTATACACGTTGGAGGATTCCCGGAGTAGATCGTTTCAAGGCAGCGGGCTAGGTTTAACGATTTCGAAGAGATTGGCGCAAAGCCAAGGCGGGGATATTCGGTTATACAGCAAGCCCTATGAGAAAACCATCTTCACGGTTCGACTGAGGCCGTTCCGATATTAATCGCCATGAAGCGGAGAAGCTTATGAGATGCAGGAGGAGCTGCGTTTTGTAGGCTTTTTTCAATGCTCCATTTAAGAAATAAGTAAGAATCGAGAAATAGATAAGACGGAATTGGCTTTTATAATGGGATTATAAGACATGATGAACGAAGGAGTAATCGGTATGGACTATGTAGTGAGAACGATTGGATTAACCAAGGTGTTTCAAGGCAAAGAGGTAGTCACCGACGTTAATATGAATATCAAGCAAGGGGAAATCTACGGATTTTTGGGTCCGAATGGGGCAGGCAAGACGACGATTATGAAAATGCTCACGAATTTAGTGAAGCCAACCAGCGGAGAGATTGAAATTTTTGGCGAAAAGCTGACAAAGCAATCTTATCATCTGTTAGGCCGAATGGGGTCGATTATTGAATATCCGGTTTTTTACGACCGATTGCAGGCGCGGGAAAACTTGGAGCTGCACTGTGAATATATGGGGTATTACAACAAAAAGAAAATCGACGACGTGCTTGAGCTGGTCAAATTGACGAATATCGACAAGAAACCGGTTAAAGACTTCTCACTGGGAATGAAGCAGCGGCTCGGCATCGCTAGAGCCATTCTCACGAAGCCCGAACTGTTGATTCTTGATGAGCCGATTAACGGATTGGACCCGGTAGGGATCAGGGAAATGCGGGATGTATTCAAAATGTTGTCCAGCGAATACGGGATGACGCTGCTAGTGTCCAGTCACATTCTGGGCGAGATGGAGCAGATGGTAGACACGATCGGGGTAATCAATCACGGAAGGCTGTTGGAGGAGGTCTCCATGCAAATGGTGAGGGACCGAAACACAGAGTATGTGGAGCTTGTCGTCAGCGACAGCAAGAAGGCGGCATTCATTCTTTCCAACGAATTGGATCTGGCAAATTTTAAAGTCATCGATGAGCATTTGCTGCGCATATACAATCTCCAAAAATCGCAGAACGAGATTACCAAAGCTTTGATTATCAACGGTTGCATGATAGAGTCGATCACCAAAAAGAACAGTTCGCTTGAGGACTATTTTATTTCATTACTGAACGGAGGCAGCCTCCATGCTTAATTTGATGAAGTTGGAAATGAGAAAGTACAGATTCAGAGGGAACATTATCGGCGGGTTTATCGCCATCGTCATCATTACGGCTTTTATGATTCTCATGAGTATAGATTCGGCCGATCAGGCTGTTGGCAATTACGAGGAAGCTTTTAAGGTTGCCGATATACTGGCATCGGTTACGTTTACCATCTTTGGGGCCGTGCTGTTATCCAAGCTGATCATAGACGAATTTAAGAGCAAGTCGATTACGGTGCTGTTCATGTATCCGATTCAACGCCGAAAACTGCTCGTTGCCAAGCTTGCGATCGTCGTTCTGTTCACATTCGCGTTCGGCGTGATGACTAGAGTGCTGACCGTCTCGGGATTCTACCTGTTTAATCATTTTGCTCAATTCATTCCGAACGATTTAAGCCAGATTTCATGGATGGAGCAAAGTATCAAAATATTGATCAATTCCGTCATGACCAGTTTCATCGCGCTTATCCCGCTCTTCTTCGGAATGCGCAAGCATTCGACCGTAACCACGATCGTATCGGCGATTTTTATCGGTGCGCTGCTCAATTCCAATACCGGGAGCGATTTTACGCTGAGTTCAATTGTGTTCGTTCCGCTTCTATTAGCGGCACTCGGAATAGCGATCGCCTACCTCTCGATACGGAACATAGACGACAAGGATATTGTCTAGAGCAAAGAGGGTTCTCCATAACATGACAGTCTTAGTGTCAAAGGCCGTTCAGCAAATCTGGATGGCGTGGGAAGGATTCATGGACCAGGTTACCAAGATACGAAGCAAATGCGTCAAAAATTATGGCATTTGCAAACTGGTACTCCGACGATATCGTGGCAAAAGTCTTATATGTCAGGATGGGCAGCAAATCCATGCCGGCGATTGGATCGGCGAACTGCATCTGGACAATCGGCAAGTGCTGCAACTTTCCAGAGAAGTTGGCGCCAATCGGGCAGGGCTGCTCACCGCCAGAAAACTGCGCAAATCTATGAAGTTGATTAGCGAAGCGTTACAGAACGACCCCGAGCTCTCCCAGGTTAAGGCACTCACCGGAATCACTTTGCTCCACCGCGGCATCATTCACGGACTGGGCTTTGAAGTGCACCCGCTGGAATCCAAGGGCACCCGATGGATTGTGACTCGCTATTTGCGGTTATTGCGAAGAGCGCTCCATCCGGATGGATTTCTTTCTGCCGATAGCAATGAGCAAAAGCTGGTTCCCAGAATGCTATTGCTTAGCCGAGGCGTTCTTGTGGCGAAATATCATTTTTCATAAAATTAATCAACTCTTAGGGGACAGAGTCCTCGTATTTGTCGACATACAACGTCCCATCCAGTTGGAGTTCTGCGTAAAATACTTGGTCCAAAGAGTGAATGTTGGCTTTCTTTAATTGTTGGTTAAGCCAGACGACAGAGACATCTATTTTTTCAAGATTTTTTTCTACGATTTTACCATCAACGATAAGTTCAGTCGGGATTCTGTGAATGAGCGTAACGGGTGCCTTTATATCCTTTTTTGTTGCCGGCAGCAGTTCTTCTTTTCTTAGCACGCTGAGTTGACCGTCAGGTTCCAGAATTGCAAATTCGACTTCTTCTGGCGAGAACACATCCTTGTTCCGAAGAAGCATGCTTAGATCATCAATATTGAGGTGTTGCTTCGCCAAGGCCTTTTCCAGAATCTCTCCTTGCTTGATGAGGATTGTAGGCTGGCCGTCGAGAATCTCGCGCGCTTTGACGGAGCGTAATCCCATCGAGGCGAGGATGAAGGCCAAGAGCGACCATAGGACCAGGCTGGATATTCCCTGCAGCAGAGTGATGTGTTTGTTGACGATAATCTCGGCAGTGGTGGAGCCGAAGGTGATCCCTGTAACATAATTGAAAAACGTGAGATGTCCGACTTGTTTTTTACCGAGCAGTCGCGTCAAAACGAGTAGAACAACAAAGGACGTTGCCGTACGAAATAGAATTTCTCCATACGTCATGTGCAGGGCTCCTTGCCTAACAGATATTCTTAAATTGGTCCTCCTTTCCATTTCCTATACTTGAAAAAGGAACTTAAATTTAAATCACGAATATCTATTTGGGGGTGTTCACTATGTCAGAGATTATCATCGATGGTTCTTCTTTCGTCTTGTTAGTCAAAAGTTTGAAACAAACCGTTCAGTTTTATTCCGATTTAGGCTTCAAGTATGAAGTGATCGGTGATAAGGTACTTCACCACCATGTTTCGAGAGGTAAATTGACCCTCATTCTTGTTGAAGCTAAACAAGAAGATGAGGTGACGCCAATCAGTTCCAGATACGAGGAACAGTATTTTGATGTATATTGTTATACGAATGCCGTTGATCTGATGGTACAAGAGATTATGGATAAAAATATAACCATCGTTAGAGAACCGAATTACACAAATCATTGGAGCGAGTTTACATTCCGTGATCTGAACGGTTATCAAATTACTGTCGGTGGAGGCGTTGTAAATAAAGAGCTTATTACTTGATAATATGGAGTTGTCTCATAAGTAGGTTTTAGCTTACCGGGAGATCTTTTATCTAAGGAAAAGAGTACACCGTTGAAAGAGGGAAGCCGGGGCACGGAGGCCAAGAAAGCGCCTTGGCGGAGCCGGGGCCGGGGCACGGAGGCCAAGAAAGCGCCTTGGCGGAGCCGGGGCCGGGGCACGGAGGCCAAGAAAGTGCCTTGGCGGAGCCGGGGCCGGGGCACGGAGGCCAAGAAAGTGCCTTGGCGGAGCCGGGGCCGGGGCACGGA